>Ga0315548_1000616_pt1 | contig 32636 bp, 29 predicted proteins | sample SalMarSW160110MG_2_FD_202540 | JGI IMG/M metagenome (GOLD analysis project Ga0315548, IMG submission 202540) | Salt marsh sediment microbial communities from the Plum Island Ecosystem LTER, Massachusetts, United States - Salt Marsh Sediment SW1601-110 ... | reverse complement strand
TTCGCTCCTTTTGAAATGCAAGCATTTCAAAAGACCATGCCCGCTCACCCTTCGAGACGCTTTCCTGGACGGCAATCCCTCTGATTCTCGCCGACTTAATTAATAAAAAAAATGGGGGGTAGGCAAAAGGAAGCCTAATCTTGACAAACTAAAATAACCTCTTATCTTAAGCCGAGAAATCGAACAAGAAAAGGAGACTTAAAATAATGGAATGTGCAGTAATTACGACGTATCGGTGCAATGCTAAATGTAAGATGTGTCATACATGGAAATATCCTTCTAAAGCATCTGAAGAATTTAACCCGCAAATATTAGAAAAACTTCCGGGCAGAATGAAACGTATAAACGTTACCGGCGGAGAACCACTCCTACGTAAAGATCTACCTGATATCATCTCAATCTTGAACAAAAAAACAAACCGTGTCGAAATCAGTACCAATGGGTTTTTTACAGATCGCATAATTGAAATAGCAAAGAAATTCCCCAATATTACCATTAGAATCAGCGTTGAAGGATTACCCCAGAAAAACGACAAACTTAGAGGAATATCAAACGGCTTCGATCATGCCCTTAGAACTTTACTCAGACTTAAATCGCTTGGGATAAAAGACATTGGTTTCGCAATAGTTATCTCTCAAAATAACATTACTGAACTTCCCGACCTTTACACCCTAACATCAGGTCTCGATGTTGAATTTTCTCAATCTACAATGCACAATTCCTTCTATTTTCACAAGGATGACAACAAAAACGAAAATCTCGAATTAATCGAGAGAACCATGAAAGATTTTATAATAGGTCTTTTACAATCCAAAAGGAAAAATTTGAAATTACGCATTAAAGATTGGTTCAGAGCCTATATAAATATGGGACTACTAAGACACATATATGGGCAATGCCGTACTATACCCTGCGGAGCTGGTACCGATCTCTTCTTCGTCGATTCCTGGGGCAAAATATTAGCGTGTAACGGTTCTGATGAACCGCTAATAATGGGAGATTTAAATACTACAAGTTTTGACAAGATATGGAATAGCGAAGAGGCAGAAAATATAAGAGAAATAGTAAAAAATTGCAAAAAAAACTGCTGGATGATTGGTACTTCTGTACCCGCAATGCGTAAGAAAATCTTAATTCCTATCAAATGGGTACTAAGAAACAAAATAAGATTAGCATCCGGCAGAGATATTCTTTTATAGAATGAAAACTAAAAAGTTAAAAATAGGAATAATTGGAATAAAAGGACTTCCGGCAACAAGAGGAGCAGACAGTGTTGTCGAATCTTTCATACCTTATCTCAAAAAAAAAGGACATGAAATTTGGGTATACGGAGATGAATGGGCCGAAACCCTTAAAGAACAAGTCTTCACTCCAGTAAAGATTAAATCCATACTTGTAAAGAATATACGTCCTACGATACTTTTTTTATTCTCAGCTATTCACGCAGTTCTTAAAGGTAATTTTGATGTTATACATATACATAACGCAGAAGCAGCTTTTATTATACCGATTTTAAAAACTCGTTTTCCAATTGTTATTACTTCGCACGCTATAGCTTACCGCAGAGAGAAGTGGTCTAAATTCGGTAAATATCTGATTAAATTAATGGACCGACCTTTCTGTAACTGGTCGGACGTATCAACCGCCGTATCCAAACCTCTTTCCGAGTATTATAATTCAAAGTATAAGGCTAATATACGTTTTATTCCAAATGGAATTAAGCCGCTTGAGTCTATAGATACAAAAAAAGCGACTTCGCTACTTAATTCCTTGGAGCTAAAACCAAAAGAATATATTATTTTTGTCGCGGGTCGTATTTTACCATCGAAAGGGTGCCATTTGTTACTTGAAGCTATGAAAATTTCAAAAAATTCAACAAAAGTTTTAGTAGTAGGGGATTTGAATCAGATACCTAATTACACGCATAAATTAAAAAAAACAATACCCGAACAAACGGTCTTTCAGCCTTTAATAAAAGATAAAGAAACACTCCTCGGATTATTATCTCTATCGAAATTATTCGTCTTCCCTTCTACTTATGAAGCAATGTCAATGGTCCTTCTTGACGCACTCGCTCTAGGAGTTCCTATAATATGCAGCGATATTCCAGCAAATACACATATTGTAACAGAAAAGAAAATAATTTTTAAAAACGAAGATATAAAATCCTTAGGGGAAAAAATCGAATGGGCTTTAAAAAACACAGGAAAAGTAAAAAAAATAGTAAAAAAAATTCAAAAAGAAGTAATAACTTCTTATAACTGGGAAAATATATCATCTAAATACTTAGAATGTTACTATGAAGCAATAAAAAAAAGAAATAAATTGTAATATTTTCCCTATCCCCCTAATTTAAAACAAGTCTCACTTTTCACCTACACAGAAAGCTAATCCGCCAAAATACTTTAAAACCGGAATATTTCTAATAATCGTATCAAAGCGAACAAAAATATTATAATGTTTGGATCTAAAGAAAGGAGGAAAATATCCCAAGCTTCCAAAATTAACAGTTTTCAAACCAGCTTTTTCAAACCAGCTTTTAATATCTAACGGAGAATATATCTTTGTATGATATTTAAAAAAAATGTAAGGATTCCATTTATTAGGAAGAATTACAACAATTTTCTTCCCAGGCTTTACAACCCTTGCAAATTCCATTACAGCTTTTTCTGGATCTTGTACATATTGCAACACACGTGTAGAAAGTACAGCGTCAAAAAAACTATCTTTGAATTCTAAGTTATGAACATCCCCGATTTTAAGAATAGTATCGTTGCAACCTGTTTCTTCAAAAATCAAACCCCTAGCTGAATTAAGCAATCCGGGAATAATATCTATACCGGTCATTTTTATTTCCGGTAATTCTTTCTTAATCCCAACTATAGTTCTACCCCAACCACAACCAGCATCTAAAACTCTCATATGTTCCCGTAAATTAGCCATCACTATAAAAGCATTCACAGTAATAGCCCATGTATGGTCATAAAGCATCTTTCTCTTCATATCTTCAAATTCTTTTTCATTCAAGCGATGAGCACCTGTCTCTTCCCAGTACTTCTTCACTTTTTCTTTGTCTTTGTATAAATCTTTCAAAGAGTTTTTTCTCATTTTTCTTTCATCCTTCCTTCATTTTTACAAACCAATTTTAGACCTCAGCTTATACTATCTAACAAGTCCTTGACAATCTTCCTAATAAAATTTTGCATTCTTTTATTTTTTCTGGTCCATTCTTCAAAAACCCCGGTACCTGTATAATATTCGTACAAATATTCTATGTAGTATAATTTCTTAACTATGTCATAAGTTGAAATGTTAAAGTTAAGCTTACTTTTTTTCTTGTACTCTTCAAGAAATAAAGATTCCAAATTTCTAATAGGAGCAAACGAATAAACAAAGTGTCTCTTCCTACTCTCCAAATTGGTTATGAAATATGCGATACTATAATAAATGTTTTTCCGTAGTACTTGCGCCCAGTCGACAATAACAATGTCATCATTATTAACAAATATTATATTGCGAGCAGAAAAATCCCGGTGCGTTAAGCTAATCGGGGTAGTTCCGACTTTTGTCTTAGACTTTATTAAGAATCGTTTCAAAATCTTACCTTCAGTATTAAACTCAGGAATATGATTTAGCCTGTTCAAAGTTAATTCTATTTCGTCGTTTAAATTTAAAGAATCCTCTATATAAGCCAAATTATGAAACTCAGCCAAAAAAGACGCGCATACTTTTATCTTGCTTTCTATCTCGTTTTTACTGAAGAAAAAAAAACCTGGCAATAATTTTTTCAGCAGAAAAAGTAGAAAATTATCCCCTTTTATTCCTTCCATCAGTAGAAGTTTAATATCTTCAAAATAATCTAAGGGCTCTGGTATTCTAGGTCTTATATCTGCATCTTTATATAATTTCTGTACTTTTAATAAATTATTAAATTCCTCAATATTCGAATACTTTGCAAAAAAATATTTTTTTATTACCCCCGAATCTTCAGATTTTATCTTAACAAAACAATCGAAGTGTTCAGAATAGGAAGTAATAGCACCAGTTCTTTTTATTTCAACTTCGATACTTCTTTTTGTTCTATCTCCTATATCACCTACATACTTATCAATATTACTTATTATTTTACGCTCCAAAATATCCACATTCGTACTTGACATTCCTAATACTTGTTTCATCTATTCATTACCCCATTCATATAGTTTATCAATCTTATTTCCTAACGACCCTGGAATAAATCTCCATTAATTTTTCATAATGTATCTCCGAATTAAATTCTTCTTCAACAAATTTTCTCGCATTCTTACCCATTTCTAAGATTTTATCCTCGTCTTCGTAAAACTTGAGAATTTTGCTCCTTAAGTCTTTGACATCCCCCGGTGTAAAAAGATAACCCGTTTTCCCTTCTTTAATAAGCTCAGGAATACCTCCGATTCTTGAACCAATTACAGGTTTTCCTAAAGCAAAAGCTTCTAATACAGTACGTGGGTTGTTTTCATACCACATTGAAGGAACTACTACAGCCATCATTTTTTTTACTTCGTTCTTCAACTCATTCTCCATCTTGTATCCCAAGAATCTGACATTATTTATCTCTTCGTTCTTTACCTTTAATTGTAAACTTTCGATCAGAGGTCCAGTACCAATAATTTTCAATACAATATTAATTCCTTTAACTGCTTTAATGAGAGCATCTATTCCCTTTTTGTAAGACAAGCGACCAAAATAACAAATCTCATTATTGAATTTAAATTCCGGCACAAATTCTTCCAAATTTACAAAATTTGGCAAATAAACTACTTCTCCTTTAAAACCCATCTCTCGGATTTTCTCTTTTAAAAAAATACTCGGAGAAATATACAAATCAATTAACTCATATAAATGTAAAATGTCATGATGTAAATATAACTCTAAGGTACTAACCAAACTTTTAAAATATGAATTTTTTTTGCATTTCTTGAGTAAACACCAATAATACCTATAATTTTTACATCTTTCACAGGGCTTTCCATCTGCAAACATCGCAGACGAGGTACAAACCAGTTTGTAATCATGCATTGTCATTACTGTCGGAATACCATATTTTTTAAAAATATACAAAATCGAAGGTGAAATCTGATGGGCAAAATTATTTAAATGAACAATATCCGGTTTTACTATATTAATCAATTTTTCAATTTTCCTTTTTGCCTCAACTGAATAAAAAATCTTAAAAGAAGCGGATATTTTTTGTTTAATCGACATAGCTTCGTTATAATCAATATTATCAACAAAATAGTCAGAATAAGGGTAAAAAGGATTAGAAGGATGCTTTAATCCCCAAAAAAACACATTATGTCCTTTTTTAGCTAATAACTTACCTGTATTGATTGTGCTTACTGCATCTCCACCTCTTGGATATAAATATTTATTAATAAGAAGAATTTTCATAATATACTTCTCTCATATATTATCTTAATCATAACAAATAGCTTAAAGAAAGTAAAAACAAAATTCAAAACACACCCACTCCTTTCTGTCTCATTTATAGTAACATAATATAATAATACAGTATTTTCTTTATATGTAAATGGATTAATATATTTTTAAAATCCCTTCTAACATAGCCCGTAAAATTCCTAAAAGTTGAATCCTTCGCCCTTTATTAAAACCAACTCTCTTTTGCAAATTTTCAAGATATAAATTAAATATATTAGCTTTATATAAATAGACCAGAAGAAAACCAATACGGTCAAAAAATATATCATGACCAAGAGCAGTCTTATACTGGTTTATTAGTCTAAAATAAAAACTCTTCTCATTTAGTAATATTGATAATATTTCTTCACCCTTTTTATATTTAATCATACCCTCTGTATTAATTATAAAATTATAAAAATCAAACATCGGTATTTCTTCCATAATAGCCAATTCCCAATCAAAAACAATCAATTTTCCTTTATCATTACGACAAGTATTCCACGCGGCAAAATCCCAATGAGCCAATCCTAGTTGAATTTCTTTTCCACTAAACCTTTTGTAGATCTTTTCGAAAGTTAATTTAAGTAAGTCCAACCATTCTTCTTCTATTTGACCTTTTAAATTCCTTAAGCTTTTATCCATATTACTTATTAAAGGACTTTCCTCAAACTTATATACCTTAGCAGTTTTACAAAAAATTTCAGCCATAAATAATATATGCTCATTCGATATATATATTGGACCATCTCTTAGTGTTGATTCTGCCCTCTGAACTATGATTGACTGCTGTTCATTTTCATCAAAATAAGTTACATAAGGAACATCTGCAGATTCGACGTCCAACTTCTTCAATATTTCCAAAATTTTATATTCATTTCCTATTAATCTTTTTACCTGTGGTGTATCACCTATTTTAACATAAGCTATAATATTACCCTTTGAGTCCATCACCTGAGCGTTTGTTTTTTGATAATACTTCCGAGGACGGTTCAAGAGCGCCAATTCCAAATCTTTTTGTTCAAAAAGTTTCTTTAGCAATGTCCGAATACCTTCATCTTTTTTTGCGGATACTTCTAATCCTTTTTCAGCTATCACGAAACTATTTTTAACCATAAAAAAAGGTGCTTTAGTATAACTAAAAGGTACAACTAATTTCCAACAAATTTTCTTAATAAATTTTACAGGTTTGAAGACTCCTTTGGTCGAAGAAATAAAATATTTTGAACTTAACGGTACAACCCATCTAGGATAATTAAAATCCGGGAATACCCCATAAATTCGTACAGACTTAAATCCACAAACTTCTAAAGATCTCCTTAGCGAAAATGAAGCCATTCTTTGAGATACAAAAAAACAAATGCCGGCTTCTGCTTCAAGAACCCGGTACAATTCTTTAAAGAAACAGGCTTTAAAAGCACTATCCAATTGTCCAAAAACAACGGCCTTACCTACAGAATTATCCGGTAATACAATATCTATTGCACAATTTTTCTTTTTTATTTCCTTAAAATAAAGTTTCTCTACTTGCATATTCGGAGGAATAGTCCTTGAAACAAAATCGTCAGTAACACCCTCGCCTATTACTACTAAAAGTTTACCTTCCTTAAGAGACGTCAAATATTGCCAAGTGGTAATTCGGTCTATTTTTTTCATATTACTTTTTCTCGATCCTCTGACTCATACAATCTAAAATAATTTTACTAATCTCGTTAACGACGTTGACAAGGGGCTTATCCGCATCAATCATATAAGTATTGGGAAGAGAAGAAACTAATTCCCGATAAGAACTGACATGCCTCATCAACTCTTCCAAAGAAACTTCTTCTTTCCTATTGATAAGCGATTTAGGACTAACATCTAAATAAAAAATTATATCAGGATGAGGAATAATTGGCATAAAAATTCTAAAAAACCAACCAGGCAGTTTTAAACGAAATCTCTCCGGATAAACAAAAAAATCATGGTAATATCTATCAAAAAGAACAACTCCACCTTTTGCCCGAAAAGAATAAAATTTTAAAGAGCCAAACAAAAAGTCAAAATAATAATAAAAAAATTTAAATACCGATAAGAAATAACCATCCGGCGGGGAATGATGTTGTCCCGACCCAGTAAATTCTTCTCTTCTTGCTTTAATTAAACCGAAAGATAACAATTTTTGTATTCTTGGGAGTAACATCGGACGCCAATAAAATGTTTTCGCTTCCTCTCTCATAAAACCAGCAGAGAGAACCTGCGGGATTCTCTCGCAGAGAGTCGATTTACCGCACCCATCGGGTCCTACAAAAGCGCCAAAGAAACCTACTGGATTTATAAATCTTTTAACATAAAAAAAGAGAGCATTTATTCCAATTTGTATTCTTTTTATATCAAAATTAAGAATATTTTGCTTGATAACCTGAATACGCAACCAATTAACTCTCCCATCAATTTCATCCCATTTCTTACTATCAATCTGATTTAACAACCATGTAGCTGACTGTTCTCCTACCGCTTGCTTCAAAATTTTAAAGAAGAAAGGAAACTTCCTTCTACTAAAAATGATTTCTTTATATTTATCTCTGATCTTTCCTTCGCGAATCAAACAATAAAGGAGTTTCGAAGCCGCTTCAACCGAGGGATCGCAAACATAGAAATTTTTAAACAATCTCCTGTCTTCTCCTACTATCTTACCGGGAATTAAACTAAAAACCGATCTCCAATTTAACTCCGTCACCAAATCTAACCTAATAAGACTTATAGAAGCATCTTCCTCAAACCTGTGAAAGATATTACATAATCCACTTCCAGTCCGATAAATAAGATGTACTTTAAAATTCTGTTGATACGCTGTTCTGTATAAAACCTTCCTTATAGTTTCTATATCTTCTACCCAAATATCTACATCGTGCGATGTAAACTCGGGCAATGATGCATAATTCCCTGTAACACAATAAGAAAGATTTATATTATTGAGGTTTTCAAAAAAAGGATTAAGTAATTGAGCCAGTGGAGTTAATCTATCAGACATTTTTAATTACCTTTTTTTTGTTACCCCCGAAGCAAGAATCAGAATATGACTCTTGAAAATTATGATTGTATATTCCTTACTAATCTTCATATTTTTATCTTTCTGCTATTCTCTATTACCATCTTATACATAGAGATAAATCTATATGATAATTTATCCCAAGTAAAATTATTAATAATCGTTTCATAAGCTTTTTTTCCCATTTCTCTTCGTCTCTTTTCATCGCTAAGCAACTCTGTTATCCTGTTAGACCAAAGTTTACTATCAAATTCATCAAAAATAATACCGTTTTCACCATTTTTAATTAAAGTCACCGAGCCACCATTACGTGTCGTGCATACGGGTACCTTAAAAAACATACTCTCCAAAATAACCATCCCGAATATTGCATATTTAGTAGGTAAAATAAATATGTCTGATAATTTGTATATTTGTTTTATATATTGCTGCTTAACTTTTCGCAAATGCACAATATTTTTAACTACATCAGCTTCTTTAATATCATTAAAATATTTGTCAACTAAATCCGGCTCGCCATCACCCACCATTATCAATTTTAGATCTGGAATCTTTTTTCTTACTAATGAAAAAACCTCAAAAATAAATGGAATATTCCTCCTATCTTCTATTTTACCAATATACAATAACACTTTCTTTTTGTCTTTTTTTAAATTTTCAATAAACTTGTAAATTGTTGCATTTCCACTTCCTTCTTTATTAAATTTTTCAATATCAATGCCCACTCCAATATTAAATATATTTCTAAAGCCTTTTTTCCCCAAATAATCTTTTGCCAAAATACTCTTGGTAAGCACCAGGGTAATTCTTTTTCTCATACTTCTTAAAAAAAGAAAATCATATATTCTGTTAAAAAATTTGGGGCTTATATCTTTATACGGACCTTGATACATAACTATAGGAGTCTTTGTAACAAAAGGTAATATAAAATTCATAATTCGGAGATATGCAGATGTTTGAATAACATCATATTTATCAAAAAACTGAGTTTTTATTAATTTTAGATAAACAGCATCTTTCATAATCCTTAGTGCCGGCACCAAATAAACAGTCATAAAATTATCCTTTACGGCAATTCTTTGTATTCTAATGTTATGATTACTCGTATAAAATACTATATCACATTTATTACCGAGTTTTACTAAGCTCTTTGCCAAACCAATTTCTTGCATATTGTAAAAATCTGTGTTAATTCTATCTGCATAACTTCTTAAAATCAATATTTTCACAAATTTCCATCCCCTAATTTATTTGTCAATTTATAAAAATTCACTTTTAAATAAAATAAAGAGAAAACCGCAACAATAGAAGTCGACAAAGCAATACCTGCTATATAAAAATATTTCATTAAAATAAGATTAAAAATAATATTGAGTAAATTCTTGTAAAGCGCACATTTCATAAGAACCTTTGTATTTTTTATTACAATAAATCCCTTTATGTATATCTGTTCCCATGCATGAGGAACAAACCCAAGAAGATAACATACCCAAACCAGAGAAACTTCAGATAGCTTCGCACGATTAAATACTCCCCTAGAAAAAGCAATATTAACTATATTTTTGTTAAATATAATTAGAAAAATCGATATCACCAAAGAAATTAGAATCAATATGCGCTCTGTTTTTCTCACATCCTGTATCAGTCTCTTCTTCTGCGAATTATAAAAACGACTACTCCAGTGAGAAAGAATAACAACTGATAAACCACTCATTATAAAAATAGTTGGAATCATATAAAGTCTATCCGCATAATGTAACACAGAAACACTCCCCGCCCTCAACCAGGAAGCCATAATCTTATCCACAATAGGATTGAAGCCTATTGCCATATTACTAATTATTTTATAAAAGTAAGTTTTAAGGAATTCCAATAATTTATAACTGATCCTCCAGAAAAATCTTAATTTAAAAATTTTGAGTCGCCATATTATAAAAGCAAGAAGCATAAATCTAATGATTTCTCCCAAGGCATAACCAAATGCAACAGCGTGTACACCAAGTTTCTCCCTAAAAGTGAATATAGTTCCTAAACAAATAATAGCCCTTATTGCTGGTGAAACAGCTGGAAAAACAAACTTTTTGCAAGTATTTAGAACACCAGTTAAAATACTCGTCCAGGCTAGAAATATAATAAGGGGTGCTGTCTCAAACAATAAGATATAAATTAGTCTCAACGAAGCGGGGGAAAACTTTGTCACAAAAGGGAGAATTAATCTACATATAAAAATAAACAAACCTAATAAAACTAACAATCCTAAGCCGCTAACACTCATGATGTTCCCTACAAAAATTCCTATATCTTCATATTTTGATCTTAATTCCGAAATATATGGAACAATTACACTTTCTATCACAGTAGCAAAAATACCTCCCATAAAAAGAATCAATCCATAAACGAAGAAAAACGCATCAGTCTCGGCAGTTACGCCAAACCAAGCAGCAATAAAAAAAGGGACAAGAAAACCTACACCTCTGCCAAACGTACTCCAACCAGTAGTGGTAATCGTATCCCATATAAGCGGACGAGAACGAAGTTTAGACCAGAGGTAGCTAAAAGTGTTACTCATTCTAAAACAGCCTGATCTTTTCCCTCTTCACTAAATACAATTGGAAATTTAACAATATTTTATCCTCTTCCTTCACCGTTAATCTTATCTTCCTTCTAAATTTAATCTGAAGATAGGATAATAATTTCCTCGATTTTGACAAGAGACAGACTATAAGAGTAAAACATTTACAATCCTCTCCGCAGTCTTACCATCCCACAATGGCATCCCTTTTGATTTCTTTTGATTGCCATTTATTATTTTCAAAGACTCTTCAATAATAACTTCAGGATTTACACCAACCAATACATTAGTACCTTTACTTATCGTAAAAGGTCTTTCGGTATTTTCTCTTATCGTAAGGCAAGGAATATTCAAATACGTGGTTTCCTGCTGAATGCTTCCGGAATCAGTTAAAACAAATTTTGAGTTTTTATATAATCTTAAAAAATCTCTGTATGAAAGAGGATCAACAACTTTAATATTATCTCTATCAAGGTTAATATCGAACTCTTTCATTTGTTTCTGAGTTCTCGGATGGGCTGGGAATACAATCTCGATTTCCTTACCAATAGTATTTAAAGCCTCGGCAATACCCCTAAAAGTTTTTTGATCATCCACATTACTTGGACGATGTAAAGTAAGAACAGCATATTTTCCTACTTCAATATCTTCAAAAGAAGGTTTATCTAAATCGGGGGTTCTATCCATCTCCCAGATCAAAGTATCAATCATTATATCACCTACAAGATGAATTTTTTCTTCCGGAATACCTTCTTTCCTGAGATTCTCATTCGCCTCTTCCGCAGGCGTAAAAAGGTAATCGGAAATCGCGTCAGTAAGCAGTCTGTTAATCTCCTCCGGCATATTCCTATCATAACTCCTTAAGCCCGCTTCAACGTGAGCTAAAGGAATATGGAGTTTTGCCGCGACCAGTCCACACGCTATTGTTGAATTGACGTCACCAACCACCACAACAATATCTCCTCCCTCTTTCATAATAAATTTCTCGAATTTTTTCATTATCTCGCCGGTCTGCTCTCCATGAGGACCTGACCCCACTTCGAGATTCACATCCGGCTCTCTTATGCCAAGTTCATCGAGAAACCACTTTGACATACTATCATCATAATGTTGTCCCGTGTGAACGAGTACCTGCTTAATATCGTCATATCCCGAAGCAACTCTCATTATTGGAGCTATTTTCATAAAATTAGGTCTAGCACCAACTACATGAATTAATTTCATCCTACCAACTCCAATATAAACGCCTAATATACTTCGGGATTAAAAATTTCCTCATATTTTTTCTTATCGTAAAATATTGAATATCCAAATATGGGGGTTCCTGTTGTTTATTCTGAAATATTCTTAAATACCTGTTTGACAATCTTAGGATGCAATACCTTATTACCATGAAAGGGAATAACTATTCTTTTATTTCCTTTAATATATATCCTGTGACTTCCTTTACTTCTAACCATTTTAAACTTAGAATTTAATAATAATTTTTCTGCTTCCCTTGCAGTTAATTTCGGTAATTTAGCCAACTTGAACTTGTAGAGATGTGGTTAAAATTTCTTTGCTTAAAAAATCCTTTATCTCATCTTCCGACAATGTATCCAAATACAGTTCAATAGCCTCTTTTATGTTTTCCAATGTTTCTTCTAATGAATCACCCTGTGTCTGACATCCTTCAAGTTCCGGACAGTAAGCATAATATCCATGCTCATCTTTCTCAACTATAACATTAACCTTATAACACATTCTCCTACCTCCTAAGTTTATCCTTCTTATAAATATATTTTAAGAATAAGATAATTATTTTTTCCATTTTGACAAGAGTTAAACTATAAAAGTACAACCTCGTTTTAAAATACAAAAATATTTAGTGTGTTTAGTGTGTTTCGTGGTTAAATAAATTGTTTTTCTTTGTGTTCTTTATGCGCTCTGTGTGAGAATATTTTTTCCTTTGCGACCTCTGCGTTTTTGCGATGAATTTAAGCGGCTTAGCCGCGCTATGCTCTGAAAATCTTATGACTTTTAATATCGGAAAGTGCGTTACGTGTATCTATAACAACCGAAGAATTATTAACAATATTTTTGTAATCTATATTTGAATGAGCTGTAACTATAATAACCGCATCCTGTTCTTTTAGAAATCCTTCTGTTAATTTTACAGAACTCATCACTAAATCCGTCTGCCTCATATCATATATCTCCGGAATATAAGGGTCATGATAGGAAACTTCTGCTCCACCATCCTGAAGAAGCTCTATTATCTTTATACCCGGAGATTCTCTGGAATCATCGATGTCTTTTTTATAGGCTATACCGATAACAAGGATTTTAGATTCTTTCAACGATTTTTTATGCTTATTTAAAGCGGATATGGTTTTCATTACAACGTATTCCGGCATCATTGTATTAATTTCACCGGCAAGCTCTATGAATCGCGTATTAATTCCAAACTTCTTCGCTTTCCAGGAGAGATAAAATGGATCTATCGGAATACAATGTCCTCCAAGACCCGGACCAGGATAAAAAGGAGTAAAACCAAAAGGTTTCGTCTTAGCTGCCTCAATAACTTCCCACACGTTTATTCCCATCTTGTCAAATATAATCTTAAGCTCATTTACAAGAGCAATATTTACAGAACGAAAAGTGTTCTCTAATATCTTTGTAGCTTCCGCTACCTCGGCAGACGAAACCTCTACAATTTCATCGAAAATATTCTTATAAATTTCGACAACTTTCTTTCTCGACTGTTCGCTAACGCCTCCAATTACTTTAGGGATATTTTTCGTGTTGAATTTCTCATTACCCGGGTCCTCTCTTTCAGGGGAGAACGTGAGGAAAAAATCAATATCTAATTTATTACCACCAGTTTCCAGTATCGGGAGCAAAACTTCCCTGGTAGTACCGGGATAAACGGTAGATTCGAGAACAACTATGGCTCCCTGTTTTAAATTTTCCGCTACCGCTTTAGCTGAATTCTCAACGAAGGACAAATCAGGCTGACGGTATTTGTCAAGCGGAGTAGGAACACAAATAGAAACCAGATCAACTTCATTCAACCTAAAAAAATCACTAGTCGCAGTAAAAAGACCGGAATTAAAAAAATCTTTGACTCTGTCCTCTTGTATGTGCTTTAAATAAATCTCTCCTCTTGAAAGTTTATCAATCTTTTTAACATCGACGTCAAAACCAATTGTTTTGTAACCGGCACGAACAAATTCCATAGCAAGGGGCAAACCAACATACCCCAATCCAATTATTCCGAGAACTTCTTCACGTATTTCTTTACTATTTTCCATAAATCCAATATATCAATACTTTACTTTGTGTCAAGACTGCCCACCCATCCCCAACTCCAAATTATTCTCACACAAAGAGCACAAAGACACAGAGAAAAAAACAATATTTTGTTTTAAATAAATCCCAAACACTATCTTGATTTGAATTTAATGAGGATAAACAATATATAAATTAAAAACAATTAAACATTAAAATACTTGATTTTAAAATATTTTTTCCTATATTCGTACAAATATGTATAAATATTTTAAAAATATCAGAAAAATTCTCAAAACAATAGATAACCCTTTAAAAAAGCCCGAAAATGTTGGTGAGAAAGATAAACTTGAAAGAGAATTTTATGATAAAGAAGCAGAAAAATACTTGCAAAATTTTGACGAAAATCTATTCCGATACGATGAAAACGAACCCTTTCCACCCAGACATAAATTCTTTTACTCACTATTAGAAGATGTTAAAAGTAAACATATAATTGATTGCTGCTGCGGATGGGGCTTTACCTCGGTAAAACTCGCAAAAAGAGGAGCTTTAATCACAGGTATAGACATATCGCCTAAGACGATAGAACTTGCAAAAAAGAACGCTGAATTTAACAATGTTTCTCGTTCTATAAATTTTAAAGTCATGTCAGTACAGGATATGTCATTTAATGACAATACATTCGATTATGCAGTTAGTCTCGTAAGGTTACATCATCTAAATTTAGAACTTGCGGGTAAAGAAATACAACGTGTATTAAAACCCGGAGGAAAAGCAATTTTTCTTGAACCAAGAATTCCTTTCAGAGGAATTATGGCTTTTAGAAGTTTAATTCCTAAAGCCTGTCATGAATCTCCGGGAGGGGGCTCCTTAAGCGACAAAGAAGTGTATAAATTTTCCCGTAATTTTTCAACTCACAGGATATACTATTTTCAATTACTTGGGAAATTTATGGTGATACCATTTTTAAATAAATTCTCTTCCAAAATGGACAGACTCGATTTTCTATTTATCAACAAAATTCCTGCTTTAAGAAAACTTTGTTGGGCTTTCGTACTTGAGTTTACAAAATAAAAATAATTTCATTGTATTTTTACCAAAGCAAACAACAGACCGAATAGACCTTGACAGCAAAGACTAATAATTTAACTTTCTCTCAATGAAAGAAAATCTAACAGCTATCCCATTTTTTGGACCGGGGAAAAAAGTAATCGATATAGGTTGCTGGGATAATATCGAACCTTCAATAACACTGGCATCGAAGGGAACCACTGTTTTCGCGATAGACCGATACCAAAAAATGACTCAGTTTAAAGATAAACTTACCGATTCCGTTAAAAGCAATAAGATAAGCGAAAAAAACTCGGAAAGAATAATTCCAATAAAAGCGGACGCTGCAAGCTTACCCTTCCCGGAACAATATATCGACGGGGTACTTTTCCTTTATTCCGTTTCCTGGCTCCAGCAGTTCGGCACCGAACCTCTTATAGCTTATAAAGAAGCTATGAGGGTTTTAAAAGACGAAGGACTTGTAATCATAACAGAATCAAACATCGAGCGGACGAAAACCCAGGAAAGACTTTTAAATACTATGATGAAAACGGAAAGAAACGGGAATATTGTGATTGGAAGAAAATTCGCCCCCGAAGAGGAACTATTCTAAACCAGCAAAAAAATTTTATATGAAAAAAGAAAAGTTAATCGAATATAATATAAGGTCCTATGATAGAAACTATAAAAAATATGAGCAAATGCATGGTGATATTTTTAGTCCTATAGAACAAGAACGTCTACGTAAACATCTATCGCTGGCGATTAAATATCTTAAAACTTCTTTAACCCAAAAAGAAGCACTCGATTACGGTTGCGGCACAGGCAATCTTACACGACATTTGATAGACCTGGGTTTTCACGTAGTTTCTGCCGATATAACGGAAAATTTTCTCTCACTTATCAAAGACAAATATAGCCACACAGGTAAGTCAGAAACCCTGAAAATTAACGGACAGGACCTGTCCAATATTAAAAGTAACCGGTTTGATTTTGTTGCAACTTACTCTGTATTACATCACGTTCCAGATTATCTACGAATAATTGAGGAGATGGTTCGAGTAGTCAAACCGGGGGGCATTATATATATTGATCAAGAAGCTAACGAATCCTACTGGAATAGTGATGAATATGCCGAATTTTTAAAATTGGTTAAGATTAAAAAAACTTGGAAAAGATTTTTAAAACCATCTAGTTATATCTATAGAATCCGTAAAATAATAAATCCGCGATTTGAAATATGGGGAGATATACATGTTTATCCTGATGACCATATAGAATGGAACAAAATAGAAAATCTGCTTTCAGACTGTAAATGTGATATTGTTTTAAAAGAAGACTATTTAATGTATAAAAAAGAATATCCTTTCGATATTTATCAAGCATATAAAAATAAAGTCAACGAAACACGAGTACTAGCTGCCCGCAAAGAATAATTTTGATTAATTTTTCCTAAAATCTAAAACCCAAGACCTAATATTATCTTCCTATCGAAACTACCGTTTTCTCAATACTTCTCGCACCAGTGTCCGCGTCCTCGATCAATAAAAAAATTATGTAAAGACCGGTCGGTACTGTTTCGTCTCTACTGTCTTTTCCATCCCATATCCACTCTCCTGTTTCCCCTCCATACAAATCCGAATGTTCCCGTAAAAGGTGTCCTCTCCTATCATATATTTGCAATGTTATTTCATTTCGAAGATAAGGAAGATTGAAAGAAATCACACTCGTCTCATCCACCCCATCCCCATCTGGCGTAAAATGTCTCGGAGTCACAGCAAGAGCAACATCCGTTCTCTTATATTCGGCAAATACCGAATTTATGTTCCCGGGCGTTCCTCCCTCCGGTATCGACTGCCCCCAATTAGTAAAATTATCAGACGATATACCCGGATTAATCCTCTCTAAAGAGTAATTTCTTTCAGTATCATTGCCAGAATAAATCATTTTATCCAAAACAAAACCATTTTCATCAAACAAAAAAATGCTATCTCCATCGTTTAAAAAGGATAAATCCAACTGCAAAACAGAAGAAGGAATGCCCCCGTAATAACTTAAAAAGGAAGCCGAATCCGAAGATATTACAAGGTAACCGTCCGAAAGGACTTCTATTCCAGTATAAGAAACACCATCCAGGGAAAAAGATTCAAGAGAAATATCATAAAGAGACCGGTTAAAAAGTTCTACCCATTCAGGAGGTCCGTCAGGAGCATACATAACCTCATTTATAATGATATCAGCAATCCCCTCACCTATTCTAACTCTTCTAAAAATAGTTCCCTCTACCAAATCAAAACCGAGAACATAAAAACCTTCAGAAGATAATGAAAAATCTATTCGACAGGAAGAATCCTGCGCAACCCCTGCAAAAACAAAACTATCAATTAACTCTCCTTCATCAAGATTTCTATTACGGTTCTCGTCGTAGAAAATCTCCACAGTTCCGTTAAGTTCCACATCATAAGGATTACTCAAAACAACATAAACATTGTTGCCACGAACCCATAGAGAATCAAGAGAGAAATCGGGAGACGAATAAACCGAATTTCTTCTTCCGGGCGTCGAACCCGAAACATCTTCACAAGAACTCCAATTTTTAGGAAAATCTCCGGCATAAGGGTAAACTCTCTCCACGGAAATACCATCTCCCGGATCAAAAGGATTATAATAAGTAGAAACCGTATCACCATCCGGCGAAACAAGAGCAATCGGATCCGTAGTCGAAAGTTCGTTTCCTATTGTAGTATTACCGACCGTTAGTAAAACACAAGAAGGAATTACATAAGGCATATAATTCTCGCCCGAATCGATATACTCCGGATCCATAACAAGAGCGAATTCCCCGGGCATAAGAACAGCACTAGAATCACCGGAAAGAGAATAAAAAGACACAATTTCATCGACAGCATCGAAATCAGTAATCCGCCACCCCTCCAAATCCACCGTATCAGGACCAGCATTAAAAATCTCAACAAACTCGTTCCTGTCCTCAGGAAAGCCAGCTCCACTGGAACCGAGCGGGTTTGACATCACCTCGTTAATACAAACAACCGACAATAACGAAAATAAAAAACACATTTCGATTAATTATAAAAGAAAAATACTGGATGTCAAGAACTCTACACAATGACAAAAATGGGGAAAAACCTTCTTCCTATCCATAAACAAATTACAAAAAAGGCAAAAACAAATTATGTGGAAAAGTTGTTAAGAAAAATAAATACCAAACTTAAGATATTGAAATGCAAACTTTTAAGCTACGAGACTTATCCACAAGGGTTTAATATAAGCCCTTAATTAATAGAAACTTAACGAAAGCTTGACAATATGCCTGGTCTTTTCCTGTATATCTTTTTTTTGGTACCTCGTTTTACCCTAATGGAAAACTGTCAATCGGAGAACTTGAAATAGAGCAACTATAACCCCAAAAATTCTTAAAAAAAATTCTTAGAATTTTTTTATTACAAGCAACCTTAGAGATTTCTAACCGGCTAAAAAGTTAATAAGTTGTGGAATTTAAGTTATTGACAGAAAGCATCCTAACGCGGCAAAGCCATAAAATGTAAAAATTAAATTAGAATTTGTCAGTGTGTTAGTGCGTGGGTGTGTTGGTGTGTTTTTTAAAACGGACTAACCGACCCACAGACAAACAGATTTTCTTGTCATTTTGCTTTTTGATTTTTGATATTTGATTTACCAGAAAAAGACAAAGAAATGAAATAGTATATTTTTTCAAAAAATTGACTGACAGTACTATAGAAATACAAACTTTTTAATAGAAAACCCGGAGCTCTTTGCTCCGGGTCTGATTAAAAGTTTTTATACCTTTTAAAAAAACAAAACTATTGAGCGAAAGTATTGCTAAAACTCCATCGTAACTGAACCATTAAAAGGTTAACGTCGGGCGTCACGCTTTCATAAATAATCCTCTGTCCTTGAATCTGAAGCACAACCTGAGGTTTAGACTTTTCGTCTCTAACAACATTCCAGTTTAATCCTCCGATAATACGTTTATGACCGTCATCCACAATATCAGTATTTAAGTCCCACATATCGAATCTTCCCACAATATCAACATCGACATTCATTAATTCTTTAAGACTGAAAATGGGCATTATCATAAAACCACTGCTTTTAACATCTTCCTTATCCTGAAACAGATACTCTCCGCGCAGTTCAAAAGGTCCTTTATAAAAACGTGCTAGCCCTATAGCTGCGAATTTACTTGCATCGGTTATATGCAATACAGAACCACCAAAAGTAAAACCGGGAATTAGAGTAAGCCTCAAGTTAGCCAAAAGCTCCGGGGTATCGTCCAAATCACTACCTGTCACAGTATAGCCTTCTCCATTATAAACCGAAACCGAATAAATTCCTTTATTGCTCGGAAGATTTCCGCAAAAAGCAATACCATAATCGGCGGATTTCGCAACACCTTCAACTTCCTCCAGGACTTTCTCTATTGTAACATATTCCCAATCGTAACCAAAGCCAAAATAATGTTGAATTATACCAATACTAATTTTACTTTCAGGTATAGGCAAAACATCTTTAAAATTAAGATATGCATACTTCACTCTTACACCGCCACCTGTAGTAGAAGTTTCATCCGAGAAGAAGTCGAGATTAAATCTACCATCTATCTTATCCGTAATAGTTGGCTCAATACGAAAGTAACCTCTCTCTAAAGTAAATTTACTCATGCTTACGTCATTATCTACAATCTCACTCGTATATCTATTCCATAAGAGCATAGAGACTCTCGTCTCTCCTCCAAGTAAACTCATGGGTATTACAAGCACAAAAAAGTCCATAATTAAATTAATAAAGAACTCAACCCTTCTCATGAAAACCTCCTTTAGGTTTAGGGATTTAAAATCAACATCACCGCTTAAAATCACACCGCAATAAAGATACAATAGTAACTACGATGAAAAAAACTTTTTAAATAAACTATATAATTAGTTATTAACCACTGTCAAGGCTAAAAAATACACTATCCGCTGACCGCCGAGGCTGTGCCAAAAGTCCAAATTTAACGGATTTCTAAAAAATAAGCCTTTGAAAAACAGGAACTTAGTTTTCTGCAACTTGCGAAAAGGGGGGTTTTGGCACAGCCTCCGCAACCCGCTTTCCGTTAAATTCAAACCACTATATAAGAATTTTGGAACACAAAGAACACACCGTCCACTAAGATTTCTTCATTGTTTCTCTGATTAACAGTCAAAAGTAAAAAGCTAAGTGCTATTTTATCACATGTTAGTATATTTAAAAACTTAGGGCCGTGGAGTAAGCTAACTCAAGGAACGCGACCAATGACTATTTTTAAATCTTTGTGTCTTTGTGCCTTGGTGGCTATATTGTATTTAACAAAAAAATTGCAGGGTTGACAAATAAACAAAAAAGAATAAGATTAACCGATTGTTTATTTATGTATCATTGTATACCCTAAAAAACCAAAGGAGGTTTTTTTAGTATGGCAGAAGGTAAAGTAAAATGGTTTAGTGACAGAAAAGGATACGGTTTTATTACAGCGAATGACACCTCACAAGATATATTCGTCCACACAACAGCCCTTAGCGAAGGTCTGGTTACACTTTCAGAAGGAGACGAAGTCGAGTTCGATCTTATTGAAAGTGAAAAAGGACCAAAAGCCGAAAAAGTAAAAAAGATTCGTTAAACTTTAGTTCTCAACATAAAGTTTCGACAAATAAAAGTAAAAAAACAAAAACCCTTTTAATTTGTTGTTGAATATAGCTTTTGGCTTTTTTGCCTTTAGTTATTAATTTCGAGTGTTGTGGTTTTAGTTTAGCGGAAAACTCACTAAAGTAAGTGGTCAGCGTTGCATTTACGGTCTTGCTTTATTAAAGCAAGCCGTTATATTTTTATCTAAATGGAAAGGAATAAATGTACGACAAAAGAAAAATAATTGGGTTGTCATCCGTATCAATCGTTTTAATTTCCGCATACTTATACACTATCGCTCCCACTGTTTCACTCTGGGATTGCGGAGAATTCATCACATGTTCACATATTTTAGGAGTTGCACACCCTCCGGGTACTCCATTTTTTATTTTACTGGGTAGAATATTTGATATCTTTCTTCCTTTCAAAGAAGTTGCAAAGAGAATAAATTTTCTTTCGTCTCTTTCAACCACAGTAGCAGGAGGCTTCCTTTACCTTATAATACTCTCAGTTTTCGAGCGTTTTAGAGAAAACAGAGGAAAAAAGTTGTCTTTAAGTAATCATCTTATTGCGGTATTTGCAGCTATCGGAGCCGGGCTTTCTTACAGTGTATGGGATACGTCAGTGGAAGCAGAAGTTTATTCCACTTCTATTTTGATATTGGTAGTATGTTTATGGCTTGCTCTTCTCTGGGATGAAAAACGAGAGATAAGAGGTGACGATAATTATCTTTTACTTCTTGTTTACCTGATTTTTCTATCCTTTGGCATTCATTTAATGCCATTACTCCTTATTCCGGGAACTCTGATTTTCGTAATAATGACCGACAAAAGGATATTAAAAAATCCGAAATTAATCGTCTTTTCAGTAATTCTCATTTTAATTGGAATAACAACATACTATTATTTGATGGTAAGAGCTCACGGTAATCCGGCAATAAATGAAGCGGATCCAAGCAATTTTAAAGCGCTATGGGATGTCATATCACGAGAACAGTACGGACCAATGAAAATGCTACCAAGAAAAACTCAAATCAACACCGGACTCTCCACTTTTGCCGCGTTATTCGAACAGATAAAAATATTCTTCAAGTATTTTTCGTGGCAATACTTCCCTCACCCGAGGGAATTAGATATCAATACCCTGCTTAAATATACTTCGATAGCAGGTACATATTTATATGTTTTTACAGGTTTCTGGGGAATGTTCATTCATTTCAGGAAAGACAGGAAATCCTTCTGGTTATTTTTGATTTTATACATTCTCTTAAGTCTGGGACTTGTTGTATATTTAAATTTAAAATTCTCCCCTTCAGATATCAACCCGGCGCATCAGGATAGAGAAGTAAGAGAAAGAGACTATTTCTGGACTCCGGCATTCTTTCTTTTTATGTTTTATGTATCAATAGGATTATACTGGATATATTTAAAATTAAGGGAAATAAATCTTTTTTATGGTTACACGGGAATAGCTTTATCTTTTTTAATAGGATTTACACCCCTGATCTCAAATATAAAAAGCCATGTCAACAGAAGAGGAAACTGGATCGCTTCCGATTACGCTTATAATCTATTAATCACTCCAGAGGATTATTCAATTCTATTCACATATGGAGACAATGATACCTTCCCGGTCTGGTTTCTCCAGGAGGTAAAAAACTTTCGGAAATTCGATTTAAAAAACAAAAAAGGCATCCAACCGGCAAATTTCTCTCTTATGAATACAAACTGGTATATTAGACAGTTAAAAGAAGCCGGCATACCCATGGATTTTGCTTCCCCATTTAAAGGAACCAATATGGAGAGAGCTTACAATATAAAGAAAAGAAACGGAAAGATAGATCTGACATTTGAAGACTGGATAATCAATAATATTATGCCTTTAAAGTGCGAAGACGGAAAGTGGTTACGTCCGGCAGATATAGTAGCCAGGAACATAATTATTAGCTCAACCGGAGTAAAACCTTCTCTCGAAGATTTAACCATGGCGAGAGATTCCTTCGTCAACAAATATATTAAAGAGGATTTTAACCCTTCAATTAATATTTATTTTTCTTTTCCTGTAGAATCTTACTCAATGGAACTCTTCGGGTCTCATCTGGAACTAGAAGGTTTCGCGTATCGTCTGGTCGGAAAAAAGGGTAAGAATATGATAGAATATAGAAAGATGTTAGACAATCTTACGACTAAATTTAAAACAAGTTACTGCGAAAATCCAACAATTTATACAGGAAGAGCACAGAAAAAACCTCTAAATAACCACGCATACGTCTATCTGACATTTGGCAACTACTCATTAAGAAAATTCGCATGGCAAAACAGGGAAACAATTTCCGGCTCCGAAAAAGATACACTAAGAATGTTAGAGACCATCTTCAAACGCTCCTTTGTTCTCTCCATGAACTCAAAGTTTTCTGTCGCAGTAACCCCTCAAATAACAAACAGCCTTAAATTGATATACTCATTACTTGGAGATGAAGAAAGAGCAACCGATTTCTGTGATTCACTTCTTTCTGTAATAAAAACACCATCGCTTCATCTCCTACACGCGGAGATGCTAATCCTAAAAGCAAAATCAAAGAAAGACAATACACAAGAACTCAAAGAAGCAACAGAAGAATTCGCAACTACGCTTAATAAAGAAGCTTTCAAACCCTTAGCATACAGAGGACTTATAGAACTTTATTCTATGTCTAACGAACCTGAAAAAATGAAAGAAATTATTTCAGAAATTAAGAATGATCCCGAGCTCATGGACCAAGTTATGTTTCTTTCCATCAGCTCCAACCCTGAAGGAACAATCAAACTACTTGAAACCTGGAAGGAGATGTATCCTTTCGAAGCTGCAAAAGTCGATCAATTAATAAACGAGCTTAAAAAGAGATCTGAAAAAGGATTCTAGCCCACTCGGAGTATTTATCTTATGAATTACTTAAAAGTCCCTTCATTCGCGAAAGTAAATCTCGGTCTTTACATCCGCGAAAAAAGAAAAGATGGCTTCCACTCGATTGAATCTATCTTCCAAACAATATCCCTGAAGGATACACTCTATTTCAAATTGGAGGGTACTGAAATAAAAATAACCTCTAACAACCCAAATCTACCAGACGGACCAGCCAATTTAATACACAAAGCAGCAAGCATTTTTATAAACAAAAAAAATAAAAATTTAGGAGTAAAAATAAAAGTAGATAAAAAGATACCGATAGGTTCAGGGTTAGGCGGTGGGAGTTCGAATGCGGCAGTAACTTTACTAACCTTAAACCGTATGCTTAATTATCCAAAAAAAACAGAGGAATTGATGAAACACGCAGAATCTCTTGGTTCGGATGTACCTTTTTTCATGAAAGGCGGAACCGCTCTTGTGAGCGGAAGAGGAGAAAAAATAGAATGGGTAAAAGATATTCCAACACTTAATTTTCTCCTCATAACTCCCTCTTTCGCAATATCCTCAAAAGACGCCTACGATTGGTGGGATAATAAAGAAAAACAAGACTTGACAAATGAAGACTTAAGTCTTATACTCCATAGAATACAAGAGGGGGAAAAAGAAATTTTAAGTAAATTACGAAATTCCTTTCAGGGAATAATATTTGAGAAATATCCTCGATTAGAAGATATTATGAAAAAGTTAAATAGATTGAACCCAATAAACGTTATGTTAAGCGGGTCTGGTCCCACTGTATTTGCAATATTTGGATCAGAAAAATACAACTATAGGATGGGAGATATAAAAGAAAATTATACCTTAAAACACTGCAAAAGTATCTCTCGAAAAGAGTACTTCAACTTGTTAAAACCAAAGGAGGACTAATGGAATTCACAGAAGTACGTGTAACCCTTAGAGATGAGCCCAGATTAAAAGCATTTGTCAATGTAACCTTTGATGACGACTTTGTTATACGCGGCATGAAAGTAATCGAAGGCAGAAAAGGGCTCTTTGTTGCAATGCCTTCCCGAAAAGGCAAAGATGGTACATTTAGAGACATCGCTCATCCAATAAATAACACCATGCGAAAAAGACTTGAAAAAGTCGTCCTTGACGAATATTACAACAAATGTGAAGAGGAAGGGAAAAACCCAAAGGGTTCAGACCTTGAGCAGGAAGACTTCGAAGCACCCGATGAAAACGTCGATATAGAGGCATTCGAAGAAGATGAAAGTGAAGCTGATACCGAAAAAGAGACCGAAGAAAATATCGAGGACATCCCGGAATTAGAAGAAGAAATAGAAGAAGATCTCATATAAAAACTTGCCCTCATACAATTATTTGGGGCGTCGCCAAGCGGCAAGGCACGAGATTTTGGGTCTCGCATTCGTAGGTTCGAATCCTACCGCCCCAGGAGAGAAGTAAAATTGGAATTAAAGGTTTTCTCAGGTTCCGAAAGTTTAAGTCTTGCAAAAGGCATTAGCAAATATTTAAAAAGACCGCTGTCTTCCCTTGAAAAAAGGAAATTTTCGGACGGCGAGGTTTTTATTCAGATAAAAGAGAATGTTCGAGGAAGAGATGTATTTGTTGTTCAATCAACAAACTCTCCGGCAGAAAACATTATCGAACTTTTACTTATTATAGACGCCTTACGCCGCTCTTCGACGGGGAGAATAACCGCTGTTATACCATACTTTGGTTACGGAAGACAAGAAAAAAAGGACAAACCCAGGGTTCCGATTTCAGCAAAGCTGTTTGCGAATTTATTCGAGAAAGCAGGCGCTAATAGGATTGTAACCATTGACTTACACGCACCCCAAATAACTGGTTTTTTTGATATTTCAGTTGATCATCTTTTTGCGACACCTGTAACGGTTAAACATATAAAAAAGCTAAATTTAGATTACAAAGAAACCGTTATTGTTTCTCCCGACGTCGGAAGAGTCGAAGCAGCCAGAGCAATAGCCAAAAAAATCAACAGAAATATACCTATTGCCATTGTAGACAAAAGAAGACCTAAGCCAAATCACTGCGAAGTTGTCAATATAATCGGAGACGTGAAGGATAAGGTTGCCATTATAGTTGACGATATAGTAGACACTGCAGGAACTTTAACAGAAGCGGCAAACGAATTAAAAAAACAGGGAGCCAGAGCAATTCACGCATACATAACACATCCGGTACTTTCGGGTAACGCAATCGAAAAGATTACATCCTCATCGCTGGATAAACTTATTGTTACGGACACGATTCCAATGGGCGAAAAGAAGAGCAAAAAAATAGAAGTGGTTTCTGTGGCCAAACTTCTGAGCGAAGCTATCACAAGAATCCACGAGAACAAATCCGTGTCATCACTTTTTATATAGGAAAACGCAATTTAGGAGGAAAAGTTGAAAGGGAAAGATCGAACAGAAATAGGAACAAGGAAAGTCAAACATCTCAGAAAAGAAGGATGGATTCCTGGCATAATTTATGGTCATGGAGAAAAAAGTAAACCAATAATGGTCAAGGAAGAAGAATTAACCGACGTTTTGCACAAGCTGCACTCGGAAGCAACATTATTAAACCTTGATTACGAAGGTAAAAAGTTGCAGGTGTTAATGCGCGAGGTTAGTCGAAACCCCTTAACTGAAAAACCACTACATGTAGATTTTCAACACATACATGAAAATGAAGAAGTAAACGTCCATGTTATACTCGAATTCGAAGGTAACCCTAAAGGTGTAGAAGAAGGCGGGATATTAAACATAGAGCATAGAGATTTGATAATCAGGTGTTTACCTAAGGACATACCTGAAAAAATAGTGGTGGACATTTCTAACCTGGATATAGGACAATCTATACACATTAAAGACCTTAATACACCAGAAGGCGTTAAAGTCGAAGAAGACCCGTCTTCAACTGTGGTAAACATCTTACAGCCGAGAAAGATAATCGAAGTCAAACCGGTTGAGGAAGAACTTCCTATTGGCGAAGAAGCAGAAGAACCTGAAGTCATCACTAAAGAGGAAGAAACAGAGGAAAAAACAGAGAAAAAGACAGAAAAGGAGAGTAGCGAATAGAATATCGCGTAGCAATCGGTCTTGGCAATCCCTCTGCTCCTTACATCGGAACCAGGCACAACCTTGGAGGAAGACTAATACAATTTATATGTACTAAGAAGAAATTAAGGTTTAAAGCGGGTAAAGGACATTATTATTATTCAATAAACGAAAATCTTATATTGGCTTACACGACAACCTTTATGAATAACAGTGGAATAGCTGTTCTTGAATTATATGAAGATTTCTTACTTTCTCTGGAAAATATCCTTATAGTTCTTGACGATATAAACTTACCTTTCGGCAAATTAAGATTAAGAAGCAAAGGTAACGATGGCGGACATAATGGCCTCTATTCCATAATATACCATCTTGACAGCGAAAATATACCGAGACTACGAATCGGAATAGGAAACCCTGGAAATAATGATACTTCAAACTGGGTCCTTTCTAAATTTAGTAAAGAAGAAGAAAAAGCAATACCTGAAATATTAAACGAAGCAAAAGAAGCAGTATTTATTTGGAAAAATGAAAGTATTGATGTGGCCATGTCAAAAATTAACGGGAATCAAAAGGAGGTTAAATGAGAAAATACGAATGCACGTTCATCATCGATCCGGAAAAAGAAGAAAATGCAAAACAAATTATAGAAGAAGTAAAGTCCTACCTTGAAGAGAACAAAGCAAAAATAAAAAAAATAGACGAATGGGGAATTAAAGAACTTGCCTATGAAATCGATGGACATAACAATGGTTTCTATACCGTAATTGACTTTGAGGCAAACCCTGAAAAAGTGAATCTTTTTAAAGAATTTATGCGTAAAAACAACAATATACTCAGGAATATTCTCGTAATAAAGGAGAAATAAAACATGGCTGAATACAGAATTCCAAATATAAACTATGTGGTAATCTCCGGAAGAGCAACCGCCGATTCTATCCTCAGTTATACTGAATCCGGCGCAGCATATTTGCGTTTTCGCATAGCCTCAAATCGCAATTACCGGGACAAAAACGGAGAATGGAAAGAAGAAACAACATTTACAGGTGTAACTCTATGGGGTAGCCAGGCAGAAAGACTGAGTGAACGTATAAAAAAAGGTTCTCCTGTAGTTGTAGAAGGCAGACTATCCAGTTACACAAGAGAAACTGATGGTTTCAAAAGAACCGAAGTAAGCGTAAACGCCTTCAGGGTTCAGGAATTAACTAAATCCACTGCTCCTTATCCGGAAAATCAAGCAGGAGCGACAACAGAAGAAGAAATGACAGAAGAAATGACAGATATGGAAGCACCTCCCGGAGATGAAGAAGAACTTCCATTCTAAAGAAACTTAAAAAAGAAATAGCCATGGATTTACACAAATAAACGCTGATTTTTTTGTGTTGTTTATTTAACTCGAAACCATAATTCTCACAAATAGAGCAAAACACACAAGGTTTTTACTTGTTTTTTCAAGCTAATAGCGAAAGGAGATGGTCTAAAAGCTCTTCTTATCACATGTAGGACATGTAGATGATTCTTACCAAAGGTATAGTACAAAAAAATATTTGTGTTATTTGTGTGATTTGTTGTTCCTTTTTTTCTGGGGGTTGTGTGTAGTTTTAAAAAACAAAGTATAACTCTTTGTTGTCTCTTAGTGTCTTTGTGTAAGTAAGTTTCTGTTAATCACCGCGGAGTTGCATCCGGCAGACCTCCGTCCACCGGAATCGTCGAACCTGTTGTTGGAGTCTGACGAGTCGCGAAGAATAATACCGCCTTCGCAACATGTTCAGCAGTCACTTTTGCTTTAAGGAGATTTCGATTTCTATAATATTCTTCAAGCTCTTTTTTAGAAAAGCCCCTTGCCTTCATACGGTCCGGTCCAACTTCAGCCCATAATCCCGATTTACGCTTACCATGCGAAAATATTGCATCCGGAGAAACCATATTGACTCTCACATCCATATCTGCAAGCTCCAGGCTTGCGATCCGGGCTAACTGGTGTGAAGCTGCCTTAGTTGCACTGTAAGCCCCAAATTTTGCCCCAGGTGCGAAAACATTCTTAGTAGAAATTACGACAATATCACCTCCTGTTTCCTGGACTTTAAAAAAATTTCCGGAACGAGACAGCATATGAAGTGTTCCTTCAATATTTACCTGTTCGAGTTTATGAAATGTGTCTGGATTCATACCGATTAGAGATGAAACATGCGCAACACCCGCATTTATAACCACCAGGTCTACCCCACCCCAGGTTTGAATAACCCTGTTAAAGCCATTTGCGACCGATTTTGGATCTGTTACATCGAGTCCAACACCAATGACTCTTTCTTTATACTTTGCTTTAAACTCACTTACTAATGAATTCAGATTATTACCCGGTAAATCTGTGATAGCCACATGACATCCATTTTTAAGGAGTCCCTCGCAAATTCCGCTTCCAATTGCTCCTGCCGCTCCACTAACAATTGCAACAGAGCTCTTAAGAGGAAATTCATCCTTTTTCTTAAGCTTCGCATGCTGAAGGCTAAAATACTCCATATCAAACAGATGTTCCTCATTCAACCCCTCATATTTTCCCATTGAGGAAATCTTCATCTTGGCAGATAAAGTCTGGAAAGTAATATCTCTTGCTATATCAGCTTCTACTACATCCTCACCAGCGCATATTGCTCCTAAGCCGGGTATTAGAATTACTCGTGGCATCGAATCAAAACGATTGAGTTTTTGCTTTATTTTTTTAGAATAACGCTCGAAATACTCATCATAATTTTTAGCGTACTTCGCAATTGAAGTTCTAATCTGTTCCTTTAATCTTTCTTCATCATCATATTTAAGCTCATCAATCCATAGCGGATAAGCTTTCGTTCTTATAAGATGATCGGTAGTCAAAGGAGGTGTCAATGTGATTTGCTTACCCTTATATGAGTCAACAAGCGATAGAATCTCTTTCTTTATGAGAGGTCTAAGGATAAAACGCGAATACGGCCAGTCAGCGTTTCCCGTCGGGATAGCAAGAAGACCCTTAAGGATTGGAGCAACCTTTAAATATCTTCTCTTAGCTTCCGATAGAGGCGTGATGGTTTTAACTTTTAGAGGCTTCTTCCCCTTCTTTGATAGATAACGTTCTGCTTTTGTTACAAGTTCAATTGTCCTCTGGTACGATTCCCGGGCACTCTCTCCCCACGTAAGCAGTCCATGCTTCATCAGGACAATTCCCTTACAACCTGCATGTTCACGAAATGCCCTGGCAGCGGCTTTTGCCAGCTCAAATCCCGGCTTTTTGTATTTAAGTATGATTACATCGCCACCCAACGCATCCCGGGTGATCTTTTCCCCATCAACCTGATTACTTAGAACAAGTATTGCATCTGCGTGAGTGTGATCGATGTATTTTGCGGGTATAAAGGCATGCATCAGAGTTTCAATCGATGGAGTTTTGTCGGTTACATTGAAACGATGCGTTAATATTTCATTAACCATATCTTCGTCGGAAAGCTTTTCTAATTTTTGTAGTTGCTTTAAATAATCAAGGCCTAATCCTGTGTATCCTTCCGGTTCAATATTCGAAAGGTCCTGACCTGATGCTTTAACGTAAACAGCAGGAATTTTTTCACCCATAACATTCGTGAATATCCCTTTAACCGATGTGTTCCCACCGCCATGAAGCACAAGTTCTCTTTCCTCTCCAACAAGTCTGCTTGTGTAAGTTCGGAGAGCCAGATCTTCTCCCCATTTTTTGCCGTATTTAGCAATGAATCTGGATGCTTCTTTCTTCGACCATCTATTTTTCATTTTTTAAGATTTTATTTCCTTTAACATGAATTGTATATTCCCCACCGGATCATTTCCGTCAAATATCGCACCTCCGCTTACCAGAATATCAGCACCTACTTTAGCGAACTCGGAAACATTATTCTTTTTAATACCGCCGTCAAGGCATAACAGGATTTCTTTACCAGATTTAGAAATAAGGTCCTTTACTTCCATAAATTTATCCACATAAGAATCAAAGAAAGGAAATCCTTTCACTTTAATATTTACAGCAAGGACTACAATCATCTCAATATTGTCCAGTAAAGGTCTAAGATTGTCAACCGGCGTATCGGGATTTATGGCAACACCCCTTATTAAACCCCTTTCCGGGCCGTTTTTATTTTCCATCTCTCCAAGTCTCGTGAGAACCGAGTAAGCATCCCTGGAAGACTCTATATGAATTGTAATCATATCAGCACCAGCATCTACATAATCTTGAATTTTCTCTTCCGGACTTTGAATCATTAAATGGACATCTTTTAATAAATGAGTTCTTACAGCTTTTATAAACAATGGCCCTACCGTTAACCTTTCCACAAAACACCCATCCATAACATCAAAATGCATTACCTTTATATCCGTACCTTCGAGTAAACGAACTTCCTTCCCAATGTTCAAAAAGTCGGCCGATGTTATACCCACACTTAGAGTAGGCGAACATTCGCGCAAGGCCTTAAAGGCTTTACTATCTGACATAAATCTTCTCTATTTTTTTTCTTTCTTTAAAGTCTTATACACCTCATATGCTTCTTTAGGAGACATATTTTCATGAACAACCTTTCGTACTGCTTGAATCATAGCGATAGGAGCTTCTGCCTGAAATATATTTCGTCCCATATCAACCCCACAGGCTCCCTGCCGGATTGCATTGTATGCCATCTCAAGCGCCTCAAGTTCCGGGAGCTTCTTTCCCCCAGCTATAACTATGGGAACAGGACAGGCTGCCGTTACAGTCTCAAAGCCATCCGAAACATAATATGTCTTGACATAAGACGCTCCCAGTTCCGCACAGATTCTCGTTGCCAGACGCATATACTTAGCATCCCGTGTCATCTCTTTACCCACTGCAGTAACACCAAGAACAGGAATGCCATATCTGTTACCCATATCCACAAGTCGTGTTAGATTGTGTATTGATTTGGTTTCAAACTCCCCTCCAATGAAGACCTGAACCGCAAGTGCAGCAACATTGAGACGTATCGCATCTTCGATATCAACAGCAATCTCCTCATTTGAGAGTTCTTTAAGTATGCTTGGACCACCGCTGGATCTAAGAACGATTCCTTTTGTAAAAGTCGGGGGAATACTCGAACGTAATATTCCTCGTGTACACATCAGGGTATCGGCATAAGGAAGCAGCGGCACAATGGTTACATCAACCCTCTCCAAACCGCTTGTAGGACCGAGAAAATATCCATGATCAATGGCAAGCATTACAGTACGATTGGTATCGGGATTGAAAATATTGGAAAGCCTATTTTTCATCCCCCAGGCATGCGAGTTCGAGCCACGAAGTGCAAAAGGTTCATTTTTCATGGGGATGTTCAAGTGATAATTATGCGTTTTTTGGATTCCTTCTTTGTCTGCCATGGCCTAGCCTCCTTTTATTTTATAGCCTTTTTCTTATATCTGGCATTATAAATAGAGACCCCCACTATGTCAAGGTAAAAACCCCCCTTTGCCTACCCCCCATTTTTTTTATTAATTAAGTCGGCGAGAATCAGAGGGATTGCCGTCCAGGAAAGCGTCTCGAAGGGTGAGCGGGCATGGTCTTTTGAAATGCTTGCATTTCAAAAGGAGCGAA
>Ga0315548_1000612_pt1 | contig 32736 bp, 23 predicted proteins | sample SalMarSW160110MG_2_FD_202540 | JGI IMG/M metagenome (GOLD analysis project Ga0315548, IMG submission 202540) | Salt marsh sediment microbial communities from the Plum Island Ecosystem LTER, Massachusetts, United States - Salt Marsh Sediment SW1601-110 ... | reverse complement strand
CGGAGTGGAAAAGGGAATTGAAAAATACTCCAAGATACTAATGCCCCTGCTGGTAATAATAATTATTGTTCTTGATATAAGGGCCATAACATTGCCCAATGCAAGGGAAGGGATTACTTTTCTTTTTAAACCTGATTTTACAAAAATCACCCCAAGGGTTGCTATTGATGCTCTCGGACAGGCTTTTTTCTCACTTAGCATCGGCATGGGGACTTTAATTACGTATGGGTCGTATATCAATAAGAAAGATAAATTGGCAAACTCAGCCGTTATTGTGTCAATTGCTGACACTGCCGTTGCTATACTGGCCGGACTCGCGATATTTCCCATTGTATTTCATTTCGGATTAAAACCCGGTGAGGGGGTCGGACTGGTCTTTAAGACACTGCCAAACATTTTCCAGCAGATGACCGGAGGGACAATATTTGCAATATTGTTTTTTCTCCTGCTTTCGGTGGCCGCCCTCACATCATCAATTTCTGTGCTTGAAGTAATTGTTGCCTTCTTTATTGAAAGATTAAAGATGAAGCGTATCAATGCAACAATTTTTGCCACTATCTCCGTTGCATACATTGGAAGCCTTTGTGCTATGTCTGAAGGGGGGTTTTCAGGTTTCAGGCTTTTTAAGATGAATTTCTTTGACCTGCTCGACGCAACTGCAGCAAAAATTCTGCTGCCCCTCGGGGGCTGTTTTATTGCCCTTTTTGTCGGATGGTTTTACGGCAAGGGTAAAACATGGAGAGAAATTTCAAACAGGGGTAAGTTCAGGGTGGGATATCTTAACGTCTTCATGTTTCTTATCAAATATATTGCTCCTATAGCTATAGCCCTTGTTTTTCTGAATGGTCTGGGACTATTTAAAATGCTATTGTCTCGATGAGCGGTTTGGGATTGATTAAGTTTTAGCTTATGTTTGCCATCGGAAAAGCTATATGTTTTATACTATTGCAGATAAGATTAACGATGCCTTTGAGCCCGCGGTAAAATTTCTTAATAACATTTTGTTCTGGGATCCTTTCTCTGCCCTTGGCATTGATCTTGGGACACATGTACCTTTTATTGTCATATGGTTAATACTTGGCGGAGTATTTTTTACTATAAGGATGAAATTTATAAATTTCAGGGGGATGGTTCATGCTGTTAATCTCACCCTTGGTAAATATGACAATCCGGCCAGCAAAGGAGAGGTTTCTCATTTTCAGGCACTGACAACAGCTCTGTCTGCGACGGTGGGACTGGGTAACATAGCTGGCGTTGCAATTGCCATATCTGTAGGAGGACCAGGGGCTACATTATGGATGATTATGGCCGGACTGTTTGGGATGACACTTAAGTTTTCGGAATGTACTCTGGGACTTAAGTACAGAAAAATTAACGAAAAGGGGGAAGTATCGGGGGGACCAATGTACTATCTTGATTTTGCATTAAGAAAAAGAAAGCTTAAAGTACTGGGTAAAATACTGGCAGTCGTTTTTGCATTACTTATTGTTGGTGCTTCTTTCGGGGGCGGCAACATGTTACAGGCTAACCAGGCATTTTCACAGCTGGCTTATATAGTACCCGGACTAAAAGATTACGGATTCATAACAGGCCTGATACTGGCCTTTTTTGTAGGTCTGGTAATAATAGGAGGCATTAAAAGCATAGCACGCGTTACTGAAAAGATTGTTCCCTTTATGGCATTAATATACGTTGGGGCAGCAATAGTAATAATAATTCTTAACATATCGGAGATTGGCAATGTCTTAAAATTGATTGCCTTGAATGCCTTTAAGCCCGGTGCAATGAAAGGAGGTTTTATAGGAGTGCTGATAATGGGATTCAGACGTGGTTCATTTTCCAATGAGGCAGGCATAGGTTCTGCATCAATTGCCCATTCTGCAGCACGGACAAACGAGCCCATAAGCGAAGGGTTCGTGGCATTACTGGAACCGTTCATTGATACCGTGGTAATTTGCACCATGACAGCCATGGTTTTGTTATTTACCGGCTTTCATGAGAATCCCCAGGGCCTTGAAGGTACACCTCTAACTGCCGCAGCCTTTGGAAGCGTAATTTCATGGTTCCCTTATATTTTGCTCGTAGCTGTTTTTCTGTTTGCCTTCTCAACAATGATTTCCTGGTCTTATTACGGACTGAAGGGATTTGATTACCTGTTTGGAGATTTTATTTTCAGGATTTTCAGGACAAGGCTTGTTTCCAGGACTTTTTACCAGCTCTTTTTTCTTTTTTGTATTGTCGTGGGAGCTTCATCACAACTTGACAATGTGCTTGACTTCTCGGATATGATGATACTTGCCCCTGCATTCCCAAATATTATCGGACTGTATATCCTTGCCCCTGAATTAAAAAAGGATCTGGATCTTTATCTTAAAAAAATAAAATCAGGAGTAATTAAAAAATTCAAATAGCCTTAGAACTTTAAAAAACCAGGGCGTTATGCGGAACAACTTTTTAAAAGACTATTTTACTTTTTCGCGAAGGGAAAGAAGCGGTATTATAATTCTTATGGCCATTATGCTAATATTGGTGATAGCCAATATTATGATGCCCCTGGTCATAGACAATCAGGAATACAATTACAGTGATTACGAAACTGAACTTTCAAATTTTGAAAACTCGGTTAATTCAGGAGAAAGCAAAAAGGAGAATGAGTATAAAGTAAGCAGGCTCTTTATGTTTAATCCGAATACGGTTAACGAAAGTGACCTAACTGAACTGGGATTAGACAAAAGGGTAGTACGCAATATTATAAAATACAGGGACCGCGGGGGATGTTTTTACAGGAAAGAGGACTTGCTGAAAATATATGGTATAGATACCCCCGCGTATAAAAGACTTGCTCCATTTATATATTTGGAAACAGGGGGATTACGAAATTTATCCGCAGAGGAGAGTAATAATGACAGCACTGTTAATGTGCATAAGCCAATAAATATTAACAGAGCTGATGTGAGCCTGTTAACAGATTCTCTGGGAGTTGACAGGACGTTGTCGGAGAGAATCATTAAGTACAGGTATTTACTTGGCGGATTCTCAGATAAAGATCAGTTCGATGAGATATACGGAATAACCAGTGGCCAGTCCGTTTACCTTGCAGAAAATGTATTTATTGATACAGCTTTAATAAGAAAAATAAATATAAATAATGCGAATGAACAAGTGCTGTCAAGGCATCCCTATATAAATGATTATTATGCCAGGGCTATTGTAAGGTACAGGAAATTCTCGGGTGAGGTAATAAAGATTAATGAACTGTTAATCAATAATATACTGCCTGAAAAAATTTATATGCGGCTCAGATCATATTTATCGGTCAATTAAAATTTATTTTTTATATTCTGGTGTATTTTAGCAATTTTTTGGCTAAATTTATTAGAAAATTTATCATCTTTTATATGATCTAAATTTCAGCTGTTTTAAGATTTTGAAATTAGAATTCTGTTGCCCTGTATTTTTTATTTGTAAAGATAAATTTGGTAGAAATCTTTTTATGTAATAAATTTGCGCCTCACTAAAAATACTGTTTATGATTGTAGTTCCCATAAAAGAAGGTGAAAACATAGAAAGAGCATTAAAAAAGTTCAAAAGGAAATTTGAAAAAACAGGCATTGTAAAGCAGCTTCGTGCGCGACAAGCATACAAAAAGCCCTCGGAAAGAAAACGCGATGTTGTAAAGCGGGCAATATATGTACAAAAACTGCAGCAGGAAGAATAGCGGCTCTATACGGAAAACAGGAATAATTCAAAATCTTTTTTAGGCATCGGATAGTATTTAGAAAAGTATATCCAGTGATGTATGAATCATAAAGAATCGTTTATTAATTATTTAAAATACGAAAAGCGATATTCTCCTCACACTATAAGATCTTACCTGGATGATATTGAACAGTTCATGTCTTACTGTGGTTTTAATGCCAATAGCTTTAATCCGGGGGATGTTGATCACAGGATGATAAGGAGATGGATTGTGGAACTTGTTAATAACAATATTTCTATCCGTTCGGTCAGAAGGAAAATATCAACATTAAAGTCATTCTATAAGTATTTGTTAAGGGAGGGCCATGTCAGTTACAATCCGGTTGAAAAGATTTTAACTCCGAAGACCGACAACAGGCTTCCGGTGTTTATCAATAAAAAGCATATGGATATATTGCTTGATGACATTGATTTTGGTAATGATTTCAAAGGTGTAAGGAACAAATTAATAATTGAAATGTTTTATAATACGGGGATAAGGGTGAGCGAGCTTATAAATCTGAAAATAAACAGTATAAATATTAACGAGCTTAAATTGAAAGTTACAGGTAAAAGAAACAAGGAAAGAATTATTCCATTCACCCGTGTCTTCAGGGATTCCCTGCAAAAATATATGGGGATGAGGACAGAAAGGTACATGTCAGGCAGCGATGATTTTCTTTTCCTGACAGAGAAGGGCAGTAAAATGTATCCAAAGCTGGTATACAGGATTGTCAACAGGTATCTCAACTTAATTACTACAATTGAAAAAAAGAGCCCTCATGTTCTTCGTCACACTTTTGCCACACACATGCTGAATGCGGGGGCGGACCTGAATGCGATAAAGGAACTGCTGGGCCATAGCAACCTGGCAGCCACGGAAATATATACTCACAATACTTTTGAAAGATTAAAATCTATATATAAACAAGCTCATCCAAGGGCATAATTCAAGGAGGAACCCATAATGAATATTAAGATCAATTCCGTAAAATTTGTTACGAACAAAAGGCTGGAAGACTTTGTTCATAATAAGGTAAAAAAGTTAATTCAGTATTATGATGATATTATCAGTGCGGAAGTGTATTTGAAAATTGAAAACAATCAGAATCTTAATAATAAGGTTGCAGAAATAAAACTTGAAATACCTGGTAATGATTTATTTGCAAAAAAACAAAGCAAATCGTTTGAAGAATCGACCGATAATGCGGTTAATGCTCTTAAACGTCAGATAACCAAACATAAGAATAAACTCAGAAGGCTTTAATTTACAAGCTAAAAAATAAATTAAATATTTTGGCTTATAAGTAAAATATTTATACATTTGCCAACCGATTTTTAGGGGTATTAAATTCCGCTGATTTCAAGTATTTTTCACGTATAATTGGGATATTCCTTACTAAGGATCTTTGATATTTTGCCGATGTAGCTCAGCTGGTCAGAGCAGCTGATTTGTAATCAGCAGGCCGTGGGTTCGAATCCCTCCATCGGCTCGCAAGCTAAGGGGAGATACCAAAGCGGTCAAATGGGGCAGACTGTAAATCTGTTGGCGGATGCCTTCGTAGGTTCGAATCCTGCTCTCCCCACAAGAAGATTAAAAATCATGCGGGAGTAGCTCAGCTGGGAGAGCACAACCCTTCCAAGGTTGGGGTCGCGGGTTCGAGCCCCGTTTCCCGCTCTTATTTTTAAAGAGCTAAATTAAAAATGGCATGAAAGAATTTATTAACTTCGTAATCAAGGATTTGGTTGCTGTGAGTATTAACAAGCCGATGTAGCTCAGTGGTAGAGCGTTTCCTTGGTAAGGAAGAGGTCATGGGTTCAACTCCCATCATTGGCTCAAAATTTTAATAATAACCAATAATAAAAAAGTAAATTTTTAATTATCTAATATTATAATTATGGCTAAAGAAAAATTTGACAGGTCTAAGCCGCATGTAAACATTGGCACAATTGGACACGTAGATCATGGTAAGACTACACTTACCGCAGCAATAACTATGGTACTCCATAAAAAGGGATTATCAGAAATAAGAGACTTTGACTCTATTGATAATGCTCCCGAAGAAAAAGAAAGAGGTATAACAATTAATACAGCACACGTTGAATATCAGACCGCTAAACGTCATTATGCACACGTAGATTGTCCGGGACATGCAGATTATGTTAAGAATATGGTAACAGGTGCAGCACAGATGGATGGTGCTATTCTTGTTGTTGCAGGAACAGACGGACCAATGCCACAGACCCGTGAGCATATCCTCCTTGCAAGACAGGTTAATGTACCTAAGATTGTTGTATTCCTTAATAAAGTGGATATGGTGGATGATCCCGAGTTGCTCGAACTGGTTGAGATGGAAGTCCGTGAATTACTGGATTTTTATGAATTTGACGGAGCAAATGCCCCTGTTATCCAGGGTTCGGCACTTGGAGCCATGAATGGGGAACCAAAATGGGAAGAAAAAATCGTTGAATTAATGGATATTGTTGATTCATATATTCCAATACCTCCCCGTGATATTGACAAGCCGTTTCTTATGCCTGTTGAGGATATATTTTCAATTACAGGAAGAGGAACAGTTGCTACCGGAAGGATTGAAACCGGCGTTGTTGTTACGGGCGATGAGCTTGAAATGATAGGGCTGGGAGCACAGGGAAGGAAAACTGTATGCACAGGAGTTGAAATGTTCAGGAAGATACTTGATCGTGGTGAGGCTGGTGATAACGTTGGATTATTGTTGAGAGGTGTGGATAAAAGAGAAGTAAAGAGAGGCATGGTACTTGCAAAACCGGGTTCCATCACACCCCATACTAATTTTAAAGCTGAAGTATATATACTGAAAAAAGAAGAAGGTGGCCGACATACGCCATTCCATAATAAATATCGTCCTCAATTCTATCTGAGAACACTCGATGTAACAGGGGAAATACATTTGCCCGAAGGAACAGAGATGGTTATGCCAGGTGATAATGTGACTATTACAGTCGAGTTAATTACTCCGGTTGCAATGGATAAAGGTCTCCGTTTTGCAATCAGGGAAGGGGGAAGAACAGTAGGGGCCGGACAGGTAATTGAAATTATTAAATAGATTACAAAGAATATACTTGGTTGCGGGAGATAAAATTTGCTTTCACAGAGCAATGATTTTATCTTTTAAAACATACGGGTGTAGCTCAGTTGGTAGAGCACTGGTCTCCAAAACCAGGTGTCGGGCGTTCGAGTCGCTCCTCCCGTGCTAAATACAAGATAAGCATGAGAATATTCGGGTATTTTAAGGAATCGTACAGTGAACTTATACATAAAGTAACATGGCCATCCTGGGAAGAACTGCAAAGCAGCGCTATCCTTGTCATGATAGCTACTATTATAATTGCTTTGATAATAGCTACAATGGATTTGGGATTTAAAAATCTCATGGAAACCATATATGGATGGTTCTATTAATAAGGGAGGATGTAAGCATGGAAGGACAAGAAAAAAAGTGGTATGTATTAAGAGCCATTGGCGGCAAAGAGAAAAAGGTAAAGGAGTATATTGAAAACGAAGTGGCCCGTCTGAATTTAAAGGATTATATCTCCCAGGTTTTAATACCAACTGAAAAGGTATACCAGATACGTAATGGTAAAAAGATAAGTAAAGAACGTAATTATTTTCCCGGATATGTATTGATTGAAGCTACCCTTGTGGGGGAGATACCTCATATCCTGAAGAATATAACAAATGTTATTGGTTTCCTTGGATCCAAGGGTGATGAGCTTCCAACGCCCCTGCGCATGTCAGAAGTAAACAGGATACTGGGAAAGGTTGATGAACTGGCTGAAGGAAATGAGGAACTAAACGTGCCATTTTTTATAGGTGAAACAGTTAAGGTGATAGATGGTCCGTTTAACAGCTTTACCGGTGTTATTGAAGAAGTCAACGAAGAAAAGAAAAAGCTTAAGGTAATGGTAAAGATTTTTGGAAGAAAGACACCTTTGGAATTAAGCTTTATGCAGGTTGAAAAGTAAGATTTTAAATGTTACACTATATTGGTTTTTTGATGATTGTAATATCTTTTAATGCTTCCTGAATAATCATCATTTTAATGTTTAATTCAGTTTAATTAATAAAATCAGAAATAATTTAAATATGGCTAAAGAAGTCGTAGGGTTAATTAAATTACAGATCAGAGGCGGTGCAGCAAACCCTTCACCTCCTGTCGGACCTGCGCTGGGTGCCAAGGGAGTAAATATAATGGAGTTTTGCAAGCAGTTTAATGCACGCACGCAGGATAAACCTGGGAAGCTGCTGCCAGTGGTTATTACGGTTTTTAATGATAAGTCGTTTGATTTTGTTGTAAAAACCCCACCTGTGGCAGTACAGATTTTAGAGGCTGTGAAAACTAAATCCGGTTCACCGGAACCAAACAGAAATAAGGTAGCAACGATAACGTGGGAACAGATAAGGACAATAGCCGAAGATAAGATGCCGGATTTAAATGCCTTTACTGTAGAATCAGCAATGAAGATGGTTGCAGGCACTGCCAGAAGTATGGGGATTACTGTTAAAGGTAATTTCCCGTCAGCAAATAAATAAATATATCTCGAAATTATTATGGTAAAACTAACAAAGAACAGAAAATTAGCTTATGAAAAGGTCGAACCCGGCAAACAGTATAAGCTATCCGAGGCAGTAACTCTGGTTAAAGAAGTTACCAAAACAAAATTTGATGCTTCGGTAGATATTGATGTCAGGCTGGGCGTCGATCCAAGGAAAGCTAATCAGATGATTAGGGGGACAGTTTCATTACCCCATGGTACAGGAAAAGATGTTAAAGTACTTGTTTTATGTACTCCTGATAAAGAAAACGAAGCTAAGGAAGCAGGTGCCGACCACGTGGGACTGGATGATTATATTGACAGGTTACAGAAAGGGTGGACCGATATCGATGTGATTATAACCATGCCTCCTGTTATGTCAAAGATAGGAAAGCTGGGACGTATTCTGGGTCCCCGCGGACTAATGCCTAATCCTAAGAGCGGTACGGTAACAATGGATATTGGCAAAGCTGTTAGCGAAGTGAAGCAGGGTAAAATAGATTTTAAGGTTGACAAGTTTGGAATAATACATACTTCTGTAGGAAAGATTTCTCTTGACGTTAAAAAGATTACAGATAATGTGAGGGAATTTCTGCAGACTGTCATAAGGCTTAAACCAAGCGATGCCAAGGGTACATATTTGAAAAGTATTTATCTGTCCAGTACAATGAGCCCCAGTATTAGAATAGATGCTAAATCGCTGGATGAATAATCTAACTAAAAGAGCTTTAATAGTATTATGAAAAGGGAAGATAAAAACAAAATAATTGACAATCTTACTGATACACTTAATAGTAGCAAGCACTTTTATATTACCGATATATCTGAGCTAAATGCTGAAGATACAAATATGTTAAGAAGAAAGTGCTTTGAAAAGGATATCAGGTTGATTGTTGTAAAGAATACCTTGCTTAAAAAGGCTATGGATAACTGCACAAAAGATTACAAGGACCTTTACGGGATATTAAAGAACTCAACTTCTTTAATGTTATCTGAATCAGGCAGTCTTCCGGCCAAGTTAATCAAGGAGTTTCGCAAAGATCATGAAAGACCTGTTCTTAAAGCTGCTTTTGTTGAAGAAGCATTATATATTGGGGATGAACAATTGGACTTTCTGGCAAGTCTTAAGTCTAGGGAAGAGCTTGTTGCTGATATTATAGTATTATTAAAATCACCAATGAACAATGTTCTTTCTGCATTACAGTCAGGCAGAAATAAACTGGCTGGTATTATGAAAACTTTATCAGAGAAAAAATAAAATAATAATAACTAAATAAAATTATCAGAAAATGGCAGATTTAAAATCATTTGCAGAACAATTAGTTAATTTATCGGTTAAGGAAGTAAACGAATTAGCTGAAATATTGAAAACCGAATACGGTATTGAACCGGCTGCGGCAGCTACTGTTGTGGCAGCCACTGCTGGAGGCGAAGCCGGTGGCGCTGAAGAAAAAAGCACTTTCAATGTTATGCTTAAGTCACCGGGAGGAGCTAAACTTCAAATTGTGAGACTGGTAAAAGATTTAACCGGACTGGGACTGAAGGAAGCGAAGGCTGTAGTTGATGCAGCACCCGCTCCGATTAAAGAAAATGTGTCAAAAGACGAGGCCGAAGCACTTAAGAAACAGTTGGAAGAAGCAGGAGCCGAAGTTGAACTCACATAGATTCTTTTACCGATCTTGGTATAATATCAGGTTTAATCCCTGTAGCAGGGATTAGACCTTTTTGGCATTGAACCTTTTATTGTTCGCCTAATAAAAATTAAAAATGTCGTCAAATAATAATACAGAAAGAATAACATTTGCTACCACGCAAAATCAGCTTGAGTATCCCGATTTTCTGGAGGTACAGTTAAAATCATTCAGGGATTTTTTTCAGCTTGATACTACTCCTGAGGATAGGAAGAAAGAAGGGCTTTTTAAAGTATTCAGTGAGAATTTCCCCATTTCCGATACAAGAAATAATTTTATCCTCGAATTCCTCGATTACTATATTGATCCTCCCCGCTATTCCATAGAGGAATGTATAGAGCGCGGATTAACTTACAGCGTACCGCTGAAAGCCAAGCTGAAATTATATTGTACTGATCCCGAGCATGAAGACTTCGATACCGTTATCCAGGATGTTTATCTGGGGACCATACCCTACATGACTGAGAGGGGACTTTTTGTAATTAATGGTGCTGAAAGGGTGGTTGTATCGCAGCTGCACCGTTCACCAGGTGTGTTTTTTGCGCAAAGCCTGCATGCTAACGGGACCAAATTATACTCTGCGAGAATAATACCTTTCAGGGGCTCATGGATAGAGTTTGCCACCGACATAAACAACGTAATGTATGCCTATATAGACCGCAAGAAGAAACTGCCGGTAACAACCCTGCTCAGGGCTATAGGTTATGAAAGTGATAAAGACATACTCGAAATTTTTGACCTTGCTGATGAAGTTAAGGTTTCCAGGACATCCCTGAAGAAACTTGTGGGCAGGAAGCTTGCTGCCCGTATTCTTAAATCGTGGGTTGAGGATTTTGTTGATGAAGATACGGGTGAGGTGGTTTCCATCGAACGAAACGAAGTTATAATCGACAGGGAGACAATTCTCGAAAATGAGCATATAGATGATATTATTGACTCTGAAACAAAGTCGATCCTGCTTCATAAGGAGGGGCAGACATTATCGGACTATGAAATAATCTATAATACCCTTCAGAAAGATCCGTGTAACTCCGAAAAAGAAGCTGTGCTGCATATATACAGGCAGCTTAGAAACTCAGAACCGCCTGATGAAGCAACAGCACGCGATGTTATTGAAAAACTGTTCTTTTCCGATAAGAGATACGACCTTGGTGAAGTGGGCAGGTACAGGATAAACAAGAAGCTCAGCCTTAATACCGATATGGATGTTAAGGTCCTTACAAAAGAGGATATAATAAAAATAATCAAGCACCTGATAGAACTTATTAATTCAAAGACCGATGTGGATGATATCGATCATCTGAGCAACAGGAGGGTACGTACAGTAGGTGAGCAGCTGGCTAACCAGTTTGGGGTCGGACTTGCAAGGATGGCACGTACTATCAGAGAGCGTATGAACGTAAGAGATAACGAGGTGTTTACACCAACTGACCTCATTAATGCCAAGACATTATCATCTGTCATAAATTCATTCTTTGGGACCAACCAGTTGTCACAGTTTATGGATCAGACAAATCCGCTCGCAGAGATGACACATAAGCGAAGGATGTCTGCACTGGGTCCGGGCGGACTTTCAAGGGAAAGAGCAGGCTTTGAGGTACGTGACGTGCACTATACCCATTATGGAAGGCTTTGTCCTGTTGAAACACCTGAAGGGCCTAATATCGGGTTAATTTCATCGCTCTGTGTCTATGCAAAAATCAATGACCTGGGTTTTATTGAAACACCTTACAGAAAGACAGAGAATGGTAAAGTAAATATGGCGTCAGATGGTGTAATATTTTTAAGTGCCGAGGAAGAGGAGGCTAAAGTTATAGCACAGGCTAACGCTCCTATAAGTAATGAAGGTCTGTTTGTAAATCCCAGGGTTAAAGCAAGATACAACGGTGATTTTCCGCTTGCTGATGCTGACAAGATCGATCTGATGGACGTTGCTCCCAACCAGATAGCTTCTATTGCAGCTTCATTGATACCGTTCCTGGAGCATGATGATGCTAACCGTGCGTTGATGGGCTCCAATATGATGCGCCAGGCCATACCTTTAATTCAGCCCGAGTCTCCTATTGTGGGAACAGGAATAGAGGGACATGTAGTAAGGGACTCGAGACTTCTTGTTATTGCTCAAGGAGATGGCATAGTAGATTATGTTGATTCCAACGAGATAGTTATTAAGTATAAGCTGAGTGAAGAAGATAAATTTGCCAGTTTTGAAGGAGAAATAAAAAGGTACAGACTGCCGAAATACAAGAAAACAAACCAGAACACATGCATTAACCTCAAACCTATAGTAAGAAAGGGAGATAAGGTTGCAAAAGGACAGATCCTTACCGAAGGATATGCTACAAAAGATGGAGAGCTTGCACTGGGAAGAAACCTGAAAGTTGCTTTTATGCCATGGAAGGGCTATAATTTTGAAGATGCTATAGTGGTGTCTGAAAGCGTTGTCCGCGAAGATCTGTTTACTTCAATACACATAGATGAATACCTGCTGGAAGTGCGTGACACAAAAAGAGGACTCGAAGAGCTCACTTCGGATATACCCAACGTGAGTGAGGAAGCAACGAAGAACCTGGATGAGAGCGGATTAATAAGAATTGGAGCTGAAGTGAAACCCGGAGATATTCTTATAGGTAAAATAACTCCCAAGGGAGAGTCAGATCCTTCTCCTGAAGAAAAACTGCTCAGGGCTATATTTGGTGATAAGGCAGGGGACGTTAAGGATGCATCCCTGAAAGCTCCGCCTTCCCTGGAAGGAATTGTGATTGACAAGAAACTGTTTTCACGTTCCATCAAGGATAAGAAGCTGAAGACCTCGACAAAGCCTATACTTGATAAGATTGAGGAGGAGTTTCAGCGTAATACAGCAGAGCTTAAGGGCAAGCTGATAGATAAACTCTTTATACTGGTAAATGGCAAAACATCACAGGGCGTGAAAGACTACTTTAATGCAGAGGTTATTGCCAAGGGAACAAAGTTTACGCAAAAAATTCTTCAGGATATAGATTACCAGAATGTCAATCCGGCCAAATGGACAACTGACAAATCCAAGAACGATATTATCAAGACACTGATAAATAATTACCTGATAAGATACAAGGAGTACGATGCTATTTATAAGAGAAAAAAATACAATGCCACTATTGGTGATGAGCTGCCGGCAGGCATAATTCAGCTTGCCAAAGTTTACGTGGCTCAGAAGAGAAAGATTAAGGTTGGCGACAAGATGGCGGGCCGCCACGGTAACAAGGGAATAATTTCTAAGATAGTACGGCAGGAAGACATGCCTTTTCTTGAAGACGGGACATCTGTAGATATTATACTTAATCCGCTTGGTGTGCCTTCAAGGATGAACCTGGGGCAGATTTACGAAACTGTCCTCGGATGGGCAGGCAAGGAACTGGGAGTTAAATTCTCAACCCCCATATTTGACGGGGCAAAAATAGACCAGATAAATGATTATACTGGAAAGGCAGGATTGCCCATATACGGTAAAACATATTTATACGACGGTAATACCGGTGAAAGGTTTGATCAGCCGGCTACTGTCGGTATAATTTATATGATGAAACTCGGACATATGGTTGACGATAAGATGCATGCACGCTCTATAGGGCCCTATTCGCTAATTACACAGCAACCTCTTGGTGGTAAGGCTCAGTTTGGAGGCCAGCGTTTCGGTGAAATGGAAGTATGGGCACTTGAGGCTTTCGGTGCATCCCATATATTGCAGGAAATACTGACAGTAAAATCAGATGATGTTGTCGGAAGGGCAAAGGCATACGAAGCTATTGTTAAAGGAGAACCTATGCCAACACCCGGTATCCCCGAGTCACTTAACGTATTATTGCACGAGCTAAGGGGACTGGGATTAAGTATAAACTTAATTTAATAATAGAAAAATAATCAGCATATGTTGTATAAAAAAGATACTAAAATAAAAAGCAATTTTACGAAAATATCTATCGGACTTGCTTCACCCGAAGAAATACTTGAGAGATCAAGCGGCGAGGTGCTGAAGCCTGAGACAATAAACTACCGCACGTATAAACCGGAGCGTGACGGATTGTTTTGTGAGCGTATCTTCGGACCGGTAAAGGATTATGAGTGCCACTGCGGAAAATACAAGAGGATTAGATATAAGGGCATAGTATGTGACAGATGTGGCGTGGAGGTGACCGATAAGAAGGTTAGACGTGAGAGAATGGGGCATATTTCACTGGTAGTGCCTGTGGCACATATCTGGTATTTCAAGTCTATGCCCAACAAGATAGGTTACCTGCTTGGGTTGCCTTCAAAAAAGCTTGAAAGCATAATTTACTATGAAAAGTTTGTTGTTATCAATCCTGGAATTAAGTCCGCTGACGAAGTAAAATATCTTGATTTCCTAAGCGAGGAAGAGTATATTGAAATCCTCGAGTCTCTGCCAAAAGAAAATCAGCTTCTTGATGACAAAGACCCTGATAAATTTATCGCCGATATGGGCGCCGAAGCTTTATACAAGCTCCTTGAAAGACTTGACCTCGACGATTTATCGTACTCGTTAAGGCATAAGGCCGGCATTGAAACTTCGCAGCAGCGAAAGAATGAAGCATTAAAGAGGCTGCAGGTTGTTGAGGCCTTCAGGGCTTCAAAAGGAGTGAACCGTCCTGAATGGATGATCGTCAAGGTTGTTCCCGTGATACCTCCTGAATTGAGGCCACTGGTCCCCCTTGACGGAGGCAGATTTGCCACTTCAGATCTTAATGACCTTTACAGAAGGGTTATAATAAGAAATAACAGGCTCAAGAGACTTATAGAAATTAAAGCACCTGAAGTTATTCTTCGTAATGAGAAACGTATGCTTCAGGAAGCTGTTGATTCGCTTTTCGATAATTCACGTAAGTCAAATGCTGTAAAGACCGATGCAAACAGGCCTCTGAAATCACTGAGCGACAGCCTTAAGGGAAAGCAGGGCCGCTTTCGCCAGAACCTTTTGGGGAAGAGAGTGGACTACTCTGCCCGTTCAGTAATTGTTGTGGGACCCGAACTCCAGTTGCATGAATGCGGACTGCCTAAAGAAATGGCAGCAGAGCTTTTTAAACCATTTATCATAAGGAAGCTTATTGAAAGAGGAATTGTAAAAACGGTAAAATCAGCAAAGAAGATAGTTGATAGAAAAGATCCCGTTGTATGGGATATCCTTGAGAATGTTTTAAAGGGCCATCCCGTATTGCTTAACAGGGCACCGACATTGCACCGCCTGGGTATACAGGCCTTTCAGCCCAAGCTTATCGAAGGTAAGGCAATCCAGCTGCATCCTCTTGTCTGTACGGCATTTAATGCTGACTTTGACGGTGACCAGATGGCCGTCCATTTGCCACTCGGAAATACTGCAATTCTTGAAGCCCAGATATTAATGCTGGCTTCCCATAATATCCTTAATCCCGCAAATGGTGCCCCTATTTGTGTCCCTTCACAGGATATGGTACTCGGACTTTATTATATGACCAAGGCTCACAGAAGCTCGCCCGATGACATTGTTATAGGTGAGGGACGCACATTTTATTCGCCCGAAGAGGTTATCATTGCCTTTAACGAGAATAAGATTGACCTGCATACAATAATAAAAGTAAAAGTTGATGATATTGAAGGGAGTAAAGCTACGAAGAAGATAGTTGAAACAACAGTGGGCAGGGTATTGTTTAACGAGGTCGTCCCTAAACAGGTCGGATTTATAAATGAACTGCTGACAAAAAAATCATTAAGGGATATTATAGGTACGGTACTGAAGAAAACAGGTACTGCAGCCACTGCAAAGTTCCTTGACGATATTAAGGACCTGGGCTATCAGATGGCTTTCAAGGGAGGACTTTCGTTTAACCTTGACGATGTAATCGTTCCTACGCAGAAGCAGGAACTGGTTGATGAAGGGTATGAGCAGGTAGATGAGGTTCTCAATAACTACAGTATGGGCTTTATCACGAACAATGAAAGATATAACCAGATAATTGACATTTGGACCCATATAAATGCAAAGCTCACCCAGTCGCTGATGAAAGACCTGTCATCAAGCAAATACGGATTTAATCCGGTTTACATGATGCTTGACTCGGGGGCCAGGGGCTCGAAGGAGCAGATCAGACAGCTATCGGGCATGAGGGGCTTAATGGCCAAACCCCAGAAATCAGGGGCCACAGGTTCCGAGATTATAGAGAACCCTATTCTATCAAACTTTAAGGAGGGATTATCAGTACTCGAGTATTTTATTTCAACACATGGCGCCAGAAAGGGACTTGCAGATACGGCACTGAAGACAGCAGATGCCGGATACCTTACGAGAAGGCTTGTTGATGTTTCACAGGATGTTATCATTAGCGAGGATGACTGCGGTACGCTGAGGGGACTGGTAGCAACGGCAATAAAGAACCAGGAAGAACTGGTGGAATCTCTTTATGAAAGAATTCTGGGTCGTACGGCCGTTCATGATGTCTATCATCCGCTGACCGGTGAATTAATTGTATCTTCAGGTGAGGAGATTACGGAAGATATATGCAGGATTATTGAGGATTCTCCAATTGAACAGATAGAAATAAGATCAGTGCTGACCTGTGAATCAAAGAAAGGGGTATGTGCCAAGTGTTACGGCAGGAACCTGGCTACAGGGAGAATGGTTCAGATTGGAGAAGCAGTAGGTGTTATTGCTGCACAGTCGATTGGTGAACCGGGAACACAGCTTACATTAAGAACTTTCCATGTCGGTGGTACAGCGTCAAACATAACCGCTGAATCCAGTGTTATAGCCAAATATAACGGTCTGGTTGAGATCGATGAGCTGCGGACCGTACAAAGCAAAAACGGGAATGGTGAAAAGACAGACATTGTTATCGGAAGGCTGGCAGAGCTCAGAATTATAGATAAAAAGACCAATATTGCCCTTGCCACGCATAACATACCCTATGGAGCCAAGCTTTATATCAAGAACGGGAAGGAAGTTAAGAAAGGGGATATAATCTGCGAATGGGATCCATATAATGCTGTTATCATCTCTGAAACAGACGGAAAGATTTCATTTGAGAACGTTATTGACGGCATTACATTTAAAGAGGAATCTGACGAGCAGACAGGTTACAAAGAAAAAGTAATAATTGAGACACGCGACAAATCAAAAAATCCGGGTATCAGGATATTGAACGAAAAGAACGAGGTTCTTAAAATGTACAATCTGCCGGTAAGTGCCCATATTTCAGTGAATGAGAATGATCATGTAAATGCCGGAGATATACTTGTAAAGATTCCAAGAGCAGTTGGAAAATCAGGAGATATTACCGGCGGTCTGCCGAGGGTGACTGAATTATTTGAAGCACGTAATCCGTCAAACCCGGCAGTTGTTTCTGAAATTGACGGTGAGGTCACTTTTGGCAAGGTTAAGAGGGGAAACAGGGAAATAATAATTACTTCAAAAACGGACCAGGTTAAAAAATATCTTGTTCCCTTATCAAAGCAGATACTGGTGCAGGAAAATGATTACGTGAGGGCCGGAATACCCTTATCTGATGGGGCTACTACACCTGCAGATATTCTGGCTATCAAGGGACCGACAAAGGTTCAGGAATATATAGTAAATGAAGTGCAGGAAGTATACAGGCTTCAGGGAGTGAAGATCAATGATAAGCATTTTGAAGTTATAGTACGCCAGATGATGCGTAAGGTTGAGATTATTGATCCGGGAGATACTAAATTCCTTGAAAGGCAAGTAGTTGACAAATGGGAATTTATGGATGAAAATGACTGGATATATGGTAAAAAGGTTGTTGAGGATGTAGGTGATTCACAAGCCCATAAGCCCGGTCAGATTATTACGGCAAGGAAGTTACGCGACGAGAACTCTCTGCTAAAGCGTAAAGACCTGAAACCCGTGCAGGCAAGGGATGCTATACCCGCAACATCCAGCCAGATCCTGCAGGGTATTACCAAAGCTGCATTGCAGACGCAAAGTTTCATGTCGGCAGCTTCATTCCAGGAGACAACAAAGGTTCTTAATGAGGCGGCAATATTTGGAAAGGTAGATAACCTTGAGGGACTTAAGGAAAATGTAATTGTCGGACATCTGATACCGGCTGGCACAGGAAACAGGAGATTTGATGATTTGATAGTAGGATCCAATGAAGAGTATGAACAGCTGACAAAGGAAACAAAGCTTGATGAAAAAGCATATACTGAATCAAAATAAAACCAGCAATGGAAGAAAAACAGAAGAAAACCCAAATCAATATTGAGCTTAAGGAAGATGTAGCTCAGGGTATTTATTCTAATCTTGCAATTATCACACATTCTACATCGGAGTTTGTTCTTGATTTTGTTAGAGTTATGCCCGGTGTACCCAAGGCAGAGGTTAAATCCAGAATAATACTTACACCTGAGCATGCCAAGAGGCTTTTATTGGCTTTAAAAGACAATATAGCAAAATATGAATCTGTAAACGGACAGATAAAAAATGTTGATATTCATAGTGCCCCCATAATACCGATGAATTTTGGGGGCCCCACTGCTCAGGCTTAATTCAAATTCATATCCTGATACTACTTTTTTATAATCTTTCTAAAATATTCCATTCTTCTTGATGTTTCTTCAATTTATTTTATATTTGTCCCTTTGATTTTTAATGAGATAGCAATTATATTATTGTTATATAGCAATTTAATTAAATATTTAATAAATGAGAATATTAGTATGTTTGAGCAATGTCCCTGACACCACTACCAAAGTGAAGTTTAAGGATAATAATACCGCTTTGGATAAAGCAGGGATACAATGGATTATAAATCCGTGGGACGAACTGGCATTGACAAGGGCCCTGGAGCTCAAGGAGAGTCCGAACTCAGCCGTTGACAAGGTTACGGTGATGACGGTGGGACTGCAGGATACGGAAGCGACGATAAGAAAAGCCCTGGCAATAGGTGCAGATGACGCGATAAGAATAAATGCCGAGCCGTCAGATGCTTATTTTGTGGCACACCAGATAGCAGAGGTCATAAAAATAGATATATATGATATTATTTTGTGCGGGATAGAATCAAGTGATTATAACGGGTCTACGGTAGGCGGCATGATCTCAGAGTTTTTAAGTATACCTTCTGTCTCAGCAGTATCAGCTTTAAATATCGAAGGTGAGGATATTACTTTGAACAGGGAGATAGACGGGGGGAAAGAGATCATATCAATAGCACCTCCTTTTGTTGCTATTGTCCAGAAAGGTATTTCCATAGAACCCCGTATTGCATCAATGAGAGGTATAATTATGGCCAAGAAGAAGCCTCTGACAGTAGTGCAGCCAGCAGCAGGTGATGCTCTGACAGAAGTTACGGAATACGAACTGCCAAAACCAAAGGCTGCATGCAGGATGATTGAAGCGGACAATGTCAGGGAGCTTATTGATTTGCTTAAGAACGAGGCAAAAGTATTACAGTAAACAGAATTAGAAATATAGACAAAAAAACGTAATTATAATATCATGGCAGTATTAGTATACACCGAAAACTGGGATGGCAAGTTCAAAAAACTGGCTTTCGAACTGGTATCATACGCTAAAAAGTTAGCCGGGATGCTTAATACATCTACCACAGCAGTTTCAATTGGCAATGTTGACAAAAGTGAACTGGAAAAGCTTGGAAAGTATGGGGCTAATAAGATACTGACAATTCAGGGAGATAATTTTAATGTTCTTGATAACAGGCTCTATGCAACAGCTATTAGTCAGGTTGCCGAAAAAGAAAGCTCTGATTTTATAGTTCTTTCAAATAATAATACGGGCAAAGCCATTGCTCCCCGCTTATCAGTGAGGCTAAAAGGTGGTCTTGTAACGGGAGTGATAAGTGTTCCTGATTCTCTTGATCCTTTTACTGTTATAAAAAAGGTATATTCCGGTAAGGCAATGGCAAAAGTAGTTATCAAATCCAAAATCAGAATATTAACCCTTGCACAGAATTCTTTCGGACTTGTGGAAGCTGCAGGTAAAGCAAATATAGAAAGCTTTACACCTGAGGTAAGTGCCGAGGCCATCACAATAAATGTGATAAATGCTGAGAAGCAGACAGGAAAGATTATACTGACTGATGCCGAGATTGTAGTTTCAGGCGGGAGGGGCATGAAATCACCCGATAACTGGGGGCCGCTAGAGGAGCTGGCAACACTGCTCGGAGCTGCCACGGCATGTTCAAGGCCCGTGTCTGATGAAGGATGGAGGCCCCATGAGGAGCATACCGGACAAACAGGTAAAATAATAGCTCCCAACCTTTATATAGCTGTTGGAATATCAGGAGCTATCCAGCATCTGGCAGGCATAAGCTCATCGAAGTATATCGTAGCAATAAATACCGATAAGGATGCTCCAATCTTTGAAGCCGCCGATTATGGTATTGTTGGTGATGCCTTCAAGGTTCTTCCCGAGCTCATAAAAGCAGTAAGGGAGGCTAAATAGTAACATGCTGGTCAGTTAAAATCCTTTAGAGATGGTTAAGCAAATAATCTTCGTGCTTATATTGGCCTGCGCTATATATTTCTTTTATAATAATGTAAGAATTATTGCCCGGAATATAAGGCTCGGCAGGGATATCAGCATAAATGACAACCGCTGGAAAAGATGGATGATCATGCTCAGGGTGGCCATTGGCCAGTCCAAGATGGTTGTCCGTCCCGTTTCTGCCATCATGCATATTCTGGTATATGTGGGATTTATCATTATAAATATAGAAATGCTGGAAATACTCATTGATGGTATTTTCGGCACACACAGGCTTTTTTCCTTCATCGGGAACTCCTATAACATACTTATAACTGTTTTCGAATTCTTTGCCATAGGTGTTATTTTTGGCTGTATAATATTTCTTGTTCGCAGAAATATCCTGAGGCTGAAGAGGTTCTGGAATAAAGAAATGACAAAGTGGCCCCGGACAGACGCCAATATCATTCTTATTACCGAGATTTTTCTTATGAGTGCCATTCTGCTGATGAATGCCTCGGACACTTTATTACAGTCATTTCCGGGAAGTCATTATGCTAATATTGGAGGTTTTACTGTAAGTTCATTTATTGCTCCCCTGCTTTCGGGTATGTCCGAAGGAAGCCTGGTGTTTGTTGAAAGGTTCTGCTGGTGGTTTCATATAGTCGGCGTACTTGCCTTTCTTAATTATATTCCCTATTCCAAGCATTTTCATGTATTTCTTGCTTTTCCCAATGTTTATTATTCCAAGCTAAAGCCAAAAGGAGAATTAGAAAATATGCCATCAATAACCGGGGAGGTGATGCTTATGCTTAATGAAGAAGTTGGAGCTGCGGCTGAGGAAGAGGCGGCTGAAGAGATTTCTTTCGGAGCAAAAGATGTGAATGACCTTACCTGGAAAAGCCTTATGGATGCCTATACATGCACTGAGTGCGGAAGATGCACATCCGGCTGTCCGGCCAGCATAACCGGCAAGAAACTGTCGCCCAGAAAGATAATAATGGACACCCGTGACAGGCTTGAGATTGTAGGCAGGAACATCAATAAAAAAGGAAAAGATTTTGATGACGGCAAATCTTTATTTGATTTCATATCTCATGAGGAATTGTGGGCATGCACCACATGCAATGCCTGTACTATTGAATGTCCGGTTAATATTGATCATGTCTCCATAATAGTTGAGCTTCGCAGGTACCTGGTTATGGAAATGGCTTCGGCACCAGGTGAGCTTAATTCTATATTTACAAATATAGAAAACAACGGTGCACCATGGCAGTTCTCTCCTGAGGACAGGCTTGTATGGGCTGAAAAAATTGAAGTTCCTGTTATGGCCGATTTACATGCAAGAGGAGTTAAACCTGATTACCTTTTCTGGGTTGGTTGTGCAGGTGCTTTTGATGACAGGTATAAAAAAGTTGCAAGGGCATTTACAAAAATTCTTAACCATCTGAAAATCAACTATGCAGTATTGGGTACTGAAGAATCCTGTACCGGTGATCCGGCGAGAAGGGCAGGGAACGAGATGGTTTTTCAGATGCAGGCACTTACCAATATTGAAGTGTTGAATGGCTATGATATAAAGAATATTATAACCATCTGTCCTCACTGTTACAATGTTTTTAAAAATGAATACCCCGAGCTGGGGGGTAAATATAACGTTATAAATTATACCTTATTTCTGAGGGATCAGCTGGAATCAGGAAAGCTTATGATAAGCTCAGACATCTTTGCCGACAAATCAATAACCTATCATGATCCCTGTTACCTGGGCAGGTGCAATGATATTTTTGATCCTCCGCGTGAAGTCCTCGATACTATTTCTTCCAGAAAGGTGGAAATGAAAAGAAACAAGAGCTTTGCCTTATGCTGCGGAGCAGGGGGCGGACAAATGTTTAAGGAAGCTGAGAAAGGCGATAAGGAAGTCTTTATTGAACGCATTGAAGATGCCCTGGAAACAGGAGCAGATATTATCGCGACAGCCTGTCCGTTCTGTATGACGATGCTTACTGACGGCATAAAATATAAAAATAAGGAAGAGGAGTTAAAAAATTACGATATCGCCGAACTTATAGCTTTATCATTGAACCTGTAAATAATATTAATATCTGAAATAATAAAACCTGTTAATATAATATGATATGGAAAATACAGCAAAATTAAAAAGTGGTGAATTCCTGGTAAAAGAAACAAATGCTGAAAGTGTATTCATTCCTGAAGAATTTAGCGAGGAACAGAATATGATAGAAGAAACATGTTATGATTTTTTAAATACGGAAGTTTTGCCCAACCTTGATAGAATTGACAATCAGGAAGAAGGACTTATGCCGGGACTGCTGAAAAAGGCCGGTGAACTGGGATTGCTGGGTATTGCTGTTCCCGAGGAATACGGGGGTTTCGGACAGAATTTTGTTACGCAGATGCTGGCATGCGAGGCATTCGGAGCCGGGTATTCCTTTGCAGTGGCCTATTCCGCACACACAGGGATTGGCACATTACCCATAATGTATTATGGTAATGAGGAACAGAGAAAAAAATACATACCCAGTCTGGCTTCAGGTGAATATCTTGGATCATACTGCCTGACAGAGCCCGGAGCAGGTTCGGATGCCAATTCAGGGACTACAGGTGCTGTATTGTCTGAAGATGGGAAGTATTATGTATTAAACGGACAGAAGATGTGGATAACCAACGCGGGATTTTCCGATATACTTACTGTTTTTGCGAAAATAGATAACGACCGGGTACTGAGTGCATTTATAGTAGAGAGGAATTATCCGGGCATTACTTTTAATCCAGAAGAAAAGAAGATGGGAATCAAGGGCTCATCAACAAGACAGATATTTTTTAATGATTGCAAGGTGCCTGTGGAGAATCTGATAGGGAAAAGGGGAGAAGGATTCAGGATAGCGCTGAGCATTCTGCATATGGGCAGGATTAAGCTGGGGGCAAATGTGCTGGGTGCTGCAAAAAAGGCAATAAGTGAATCAGTGGCCTATGCTAATGAGAGGAAGCAATTCGGACAATTTATTTCCAATTTCGGTGCTATAAAATACAAGCTTGCAGAGCAGGTTATAAGGACATTCACCACCGAATCGGCAGTGTACAGGGTTAGTCATGACATAGACAAAGCCATCAATGATTGTACAAAAGCCGGAATGGACTATGGAAGGGCAACAATTGAAGGAATAAGCCATTACGCTGTTGAGGCGGCAATATTAAAAGTTTACGGTTCAGAGGCCCTTGACTATGTTGTGGACGAGTCTGTACAGATATTCGGAGGTATGGGTTATTCTTCGGAAACCCTGGTAGAAAAAGGGTATCGCGATTCAAGGATAAACAGGATATTTGAAGGTACCAATGAAATAAACAGGATGCTTGTTGTCGATACGGCAATGAAAAGAGCTATGAAAGGAGATTTTGACCTTTTCGGTGAAGCAAAAAAAATATCGGCAGGCTTAAACGGACTAAAAAGTGAGGATATTAAGAAGGGAGAATATTTTGAAGAGAAGAAAGGATATATCAGGAACTTTAAAAAAGCGATATTGCTGGCGATTGACAAGGCTTCGGAAAAATTTCAGAAACAGCTCGTCCATGAACAGGAGATATTATTTAATATTTCTGATATGATTATGGCTTTGTATATATCTGAGTCAACATTGCTGAGGGTTGAAAAACTGACAGGCATGCTGGATGCCGAGACCGTTAAAATATATAAGGATATACTGGATATTAATATTTATGATGCTGCGGCAGGAATCAAAAAGTCAGGTTCGGATGCCGTTAATTCATTTGCCGAAGGTGAGGACCTTAAATCCCTGGCAAGGGCCATTAATATGTTTACGGAAGTTGCAGGTGTCAATATTAAGGAAGCAAGAAGAAGAATAGCCAATAAGCTTATTGATGATAACAAATACTCGTTTTAGCTTCCAACAGAAATCCTGGCTTCAAATTATATTGTCTTAAATTGTATTAATTCTCATTTATTTTCTGATATCAGCAGTTGGTAACAGAATAATGCATGTTCGTCAAAATTAGGGAAGATGAAACTCTAATAATGCTTATTTTTGTATGGTTTTCAACCTAATTTTTTTCCCCATGAGAGAATTGATTCAGAAGACAATTTCATTACTAAAACTAAGAGTAAAAAACAACCTTGAATTAATTAATCAGAACCAGGTAAAGATTAAGGAAATTTTGCAGGAGCCCAACTCTTCCAACCGTTCTGTAAGGTTTGAACAACATTATGAAATAAATAAGAGCCTTCTGGCGGAGAATAATGATTTTATAAATATTCAGCTTACGCTGATAAACTTCCTGGAAAAATACAAAGACTCACTGGTACTGAATGACAATCTCCCGGTTATAGAAATTAAGAAAATAAAGGATGAGGGCGAACTGTTTAATCTCACGGTAAAGGGTACCGTACCTTATAATGAGGACCATCCCCTATATAAGAACAAGGCTTTTTTCATGAAGCTGATGAAGCATTACCAGGATATTGAAGCTTATGAAAAATGCCAGGAGCTCATTAACCTCAGGAATTCTTTTAAAGACTCCCATACGCGCTGAATAGCATTTTCAAATCCTAATTTTATTTTTTTCTCAGCCTAAGGGCATTCGAAATTACCGACACAGAGCTGAAGCTCATTGCAGCAGCGGCAATCATGGGACTTAGGAGCAGTCCGGACAAAGGATAAAGTATTCCTGCAGCTATTGGCACCCCCAGCGAATTATATACAAAGGCAAAGAACAGGTTCTGTTTAATATTGCGCATTACGCTGGCACTCAGCTCACGGGCGCGGACAATACCATTAAGGTCTCCCTTTACGAGTGTTATTTCTGCACTCTGCATGGCAATATCGGTTCCCGTGCCCATGGCAATACCTATATCTGCCTGTGCCAGTGCCGGGGCATCATTAATGCCATCCCCGGCCATCGCCACTATGTGCCCCTCCTGCTGCAGCTCTTTTATTCTCCTGTGCTTGTCACCGGGCAGGCAGTCGTAATCATACCCGTCAAGGTTAAGCTCGCCGGCGACGGACCTGGCCGTAAATTCGTTATCACCTGTAAGCATATGCACTTTAATGCCCGTCTTTTGCAGTGCTTTAATGGCCACGGCCGAGGTTTCCTTTATCGTATCAGCCACACTGACAATACCTTCCACCCTGCTGTCATAAATAAGGTACATTACTGTCTGTCCCTTCAGCTGCCATTCCCTTGCAGTCTTTTTTACATCTTCATCAGGGGCAATGCCGAAGTCTTTCACGAGCCTGTTGTTTCCAAGGCCTATTTTTTTATTTTTATAGACAGCCTGCACTCCCTTTCCCGGAACAGATTCGAAGTTATCAAGATTTACCGGCTTAATATTTTTTTCTTTGGCTCCCTTAACTATAGCCTCGGCTATAGGATGCTCGCTGTTTATATTAACAGAAGCTGCCAGTCGCAGTATTTCCTTGTCACCAAGCCTGCCAAAAGACCTGAATTCCTTGAGGGCAGGCTTGCCCTCGGTAATAGTTCCCGTTTTATCAATAATGAGGATATCAACCTTACTCATTTCTTCCAAGGCACGTGCGTTTTTAACAAGTACACCGGACTGTGCGCCACGGCCCGTACCTACCATTACTGACATGGGTGTCGCCAGTCCGAGTGCACAGGGGCATGCAATAATAAGGACTGATACAGCATTTACAAAGGCATATACGTATGCAGGCTGTGGTCCCCAGATGGCCCAGATGAAGAATGTTATTATAGATATGGCAATGACAATCTGCACAAAATATTTTGCCACTATATCGGCAAGCCTCTGTATGGGTGCTTTTGAGAGACTGGCCTCGTTAACCATTTCTATTATCCGGGAAAGGAGAGTATCTGACCCTACCTTTTCGGCTTTCATTTCGAAGCTTGTTTTACCGTTGAAGGTCCCTCCCGTAACTTTGTCATTTTCCGCCTTTTCGGCAGGAACGGACTCACCCGTAATCATGCTTTCATCAATAACCGCATTTCCAGCAGATATAATACCGTCAACAGGTATTCTTTCACCCGGTCTGACCCTAAGTATATCTCCCACCTGAACCTCTTCAAGCGGTATTTCTTTTTCATGTCCGTTTCTTATAATGCGTGCCACAGGGGGCACGAGATTCAGCAGCTCTTTGATGGCCGAGCTGGTCTTGCTGTGAGCCCTGAGCTCAAGTACCTGTCCGAGTAACACAAGGGTAAGTATTACGGCGGCAGCTTCGAAATAAAGATGTACATTTCCCTGCGCATCCCTAAACTGTTCGGGGAATATTCCCGGAAAAATGAGTCCTGCAACACTGAACAGGTAAGCTGCTCCCGTTCCTATTGATATCAGTGTCCACATGTTGGGAGACCACCGGCGAATGGAGCTATATCCGCGCTTAAAGAAGTCCCACCCCGAATAGAATACAACGGGTGCCGACAACGCAAACTGAATCCAATCCCACACTTTCCCGGGTGCAACCGATTCAAGGTCAAGAAAACTTAATACACCTGACATTGCAATAATAAATATGGGGATGCTAAATGCCAGGGCTACCCGGAATTTGCGGACCATTTTCCTGTATGCTTTTTCTTCATCGCTAACATCCTTTGTCTGCTGGGATACAAAGCTCATACCGCAGACCGGACAGTGACCGGGATTATTATACATCTTATCCCCTTCGCAGCGCATAGGACAATAGTATTTCCCTGATCCCCGCGTATGAGCATCCTGATCATGGTCATGATTTGCGGGCATCAGTTTCATGTTGCATACAGGGCAGTTGCCCTGGTGGTCATACGTTTTTTCACCCTCGCATCTCATGGGGCATAGGTAATTCGTGCTTTGTTCGTGCTCAGCATGTAATGAGGTTGTCCTTTTCATGACAATAACATTTTATAGTTACATTTCTTATTATAATAACAATTTGCTCAATAGTAATGTTTTCAGTTAATATTCAAGTATTTCCCTTGTTTCTCCGCATTTAAGCATTGCTTCACCAAAATAAGGATTCTTTATATCCTTCAGACTGCTAAACCAGTAGGCCCCCTTATTGCATACAGCCATGGGACAATACTGGTAATATACTGTACCTTCGGATAATCCGAAATCTTTCACAACTCTGTAAAAGGCCTGGTTATATTCTGCGAATGCCTCGCGTTGAATCTCAATATCAGGGGTGCCGGTTATTTTTGCCAGGGCACTGTTCAACTGATCCAGATACTGCATCCATTTTATGTGTGCATCGCCTTCAAGCAATCCCATGTTCATTGCTTTTAACCTGTTTTTTGTTAAACCTGCCATCAGAACTGCCTGCTTTGCATCGGAATCCACAAAAGCATCTTTCATTTCGATATAAGCATTGTACACCTCGTTAAGCTGCTTTTTAAAATTAATGTTAATTTCAGATTCTTTTTTATTCTTTTCCGGTACTTTATATGCTGAATTACCGGTCATTTCTTCGCTATCTATATCCATGCCGGCATGATTATGTGCTGTGGATGTTTTGCCTCCTTCGGGGTTCATCATGCTCGGTTTACCGGCCAATTGAGACGCTGCATCAATCTTAAACACACCGTTGACAGCAATTTCTTCCCCATCCTGCAGACCTTCAGTGACTATATAAAATGCACCGGCAGACGGACCCAGAACGATCTCACGGTATTTGAATGCAGGTTGCTGCCGGTCCGGAATCTTTACATATACAACAGCGCGCTTGCCTGTCCAGAGCACAGCAGTTTTGGGTATCACCAGGTCCTTTTTATTTCCTGCCAGGGCAGAAGTAATTAGTCCGTTAGCAAACATCTCCGGTTTTAATAAAAGTCCAGGATTTTGCATTTCAACCCTTACCCGTGCTATGCGTGTTTTAGGATCAATAAAGGGATCAATGAAACTGACTTGTCCGTTGAAGTTTCTGCCCGGAATGGATTGTATTGTAAAATTGATTTTGTCGCCTGGTCTTATCCATGGGAGGTCGCTTTCATAAGCTTCGAACATGATCCATATTTTTGTAAGATCAATTACCTGGAACAGGACGGTCCCTTCTTTTACATAGTCACCTGATGCCACGTTACGCTGTGTAACCGTACCTGCTATTGGTGAAAGTACATCAAAATAACTCAGGGCTTCTCCTTTCTTTTCAATATCATCTATTTGTCCGTCAGTTAAATCCCATAGTCTAAGTTTATTCCGGGCTGCTTTATAAAGGTCGGGGTTACTTTGTTTGTATTCCTGTGCTTCCAGCAGCTCTTTCTGTGCTATGACCATTGCAGGGGAATAAATTTTAGCGAGTTTCTCACCTTTACTTACATTTTGGCCCGTAAAGTTCACATATAGCTTTTCAATACGCCCGCCAAAACGTGCTGTAAGCCCGGTAATGTTTCTTTCATCCGGTTTTACTTTTCCCAGTAGGTACACTTCCCTGTAAGGATATGCTTTGTGAACAATCATTGTTTGTATACCGGCTATTTTTATTGCTTCTGCAGTCATCTGTATTTCATCAGGAGAAATGGCCGGTTCACTGCCTGCATTTTCATGCAATGGAATTAAATCCATGCCACAGATAGGGCATTTCCCGGGATGCTCCATTCTAATCTGCGGATGCATAGAGCAAGTCCATATTGTCTCCTTCTCACCGGCATATTCTTCGGTTTTCTGTTCAGATTCCGGTTCACTTCCTGAACCGTGAAAAATCAGCCAGCCAAAGAAAAGACCTGCGAATAAAGTTATAGCGATAACTTTATAATCGCGTTTGCCAAGATTTATTTTTGTTTTCATTTTTGTTCGTTTAAATGGTTTACTTTCCCATGAGGTAATTGATAAATGCAATTGCCGCGTTTTTATCAGCACGAGCTTTTTCAAGTTCCAGTTTATATTCCAAAAGCTGGCGTTCCATGCGAAGAACTTCTTCAAAATTCTTCCCGCTGGTCTCATACTCTGTTTGCAGGATATTCAGTGCGTTTTTTGATTTACCTGACTGTCCCTGATACAAAGGGATACGCCTGTCGGCATCTCTGTAATCCTTATTGGCTTTCTCAAATGTTGTTTCCAGTATATTTATCCTGTCCAGCCTGCCATTTTCGGTCGATTCCTGCATTAACACGGCTTCTTTTGCCATCGAGGTATATTTTTGCCGGTAGAGCGGAATAGAAATACCCACCATGGGAAACACGAAAGCGTCCCTGCCTGATTCAGAAGGATCTGTCATTGGATTTGCACTTTTGCCGACCACCACGTAATCGAATCCCAGCATAAGATTTGGCTTACCTGTCTTCCTGGCCACGATTTCCTGTTTTTCGTAGGAGGCTTCCATAAACTTCATTTGCAACACCTGGTGATTACCGTTGCGCACACTGTCCAGTGCAGCTTCGCGGGTCAGATCAAAGTCAGTATTGGCAAGAGAATCAGGGATATTTACAGTTCTTTGTCCGTCAACATTTAACAGGCTGTTAAATCCTGTCTGTATAACAAAGTAGTTGTCTCTTAATAAAGCAAGCTGGTTCTCCAGGTCGGCAATTTCAATTTCAACCCTCAGGACATCCACAGAGGAGGCCAGTCCCGATTCTACCCTGATAAGTGCCAGTCTGCGGAATGTATTCAGGATATAAATGTTCTCTGCTGTTATATCAATAGCTTTCTGTATAAAATACAGGTTATAATATGTCGATTTGACATCGTAAAACAAGCGTGATTTAGCTTCTTCGAACAACTCGTATTTTGACTTTGCCATTTCCATTGCAGCATCTTCTTTCGCTCCGGGAGTACCGAACCAGGGAAACATCTGCGAAGCAGAAATACGTGCTTTTTGCGGCCCCACCCTTGTCTCGACAGGTTGAATTAAATACCCGAAAGTTACCTGGGGATCAGGCAAGGCGCCTGTCTGGGATACTTTTTCCAGTGCTGCCATGTATTCACTGAACTTGCTCTTTAGTCCCGGATTATTATTGGCTGCTTCAGCAAGGTAACTTTCCAGGAAATCCTGTGACCGGGCGGTGATCCCTGCCATCAGGATTAAAGCGGTAAGAATATTTTTTATATTTTTTATACTATTCATAGCAAATTATTTTACAGGATTTAATTTTTTCACTTTTTTTTCCTGCCACATAGAGTAAAGCACCGGTACCACGAACATTGTCATTACCTGGAGGATCATCCCTCCGAAAGCTGGTATAGCCATAGGCACCATAATGTCTGATCCTTTCCCTGTGGAGGTAAGTACAGGGATCAATGCTATAATGGCACAGGATGCGGTCATCATTGCGGGTCTTACCCTCTTTATTCCTGCATGGAGTACAGATTCCCTGACGGCTGCCACAGTGGAAGGTTTTTCCCTGTCGAATACCTGCATAAGGTACGTTCCCATGATTACGCCATCATCGGTAGCTATGCCGAACAGGGCAATGAAGCCTACCCATACTGCCACACTCAGGTTAATGGTGTGCATCTGGAAAAGGTCACGTATGTTCATTCCGGCGACCGAAAAATTCAAAAACCAGTCCTGGCCGTATAGCCATAACATCAGGAATCCACCTGAAAACGCCACAAATATACCGGTAAATACCATGCCGGATGTAGTTACTGATCTGAATTGGAAATAGAGGATGAGGAATATGATAATTAACGAGAGGGGTACCACAAACATGAGCCTTTTGGCAGCTCTTATCTGGTTCTCGTAGTTCCCGGTAAACCTGTAATTTACTCCTGCAGGCAATACAAATTCCCCATCATCCATTTTTTTATTCAAATACGACTGTGCATTTTCAACTACATCACCTTCCGCATATTGTGGCTTTTTATCGAAGATCACATATCCGGTCAGGAAAGTATTTTCACTTTTAATCAATTGCGGTCCGCGGGTATATGTTATTTCTGCCAGTTCACCCAGGGGTACCTGGATCCCGGCAGGAGAAGGTATCAAAACCCTCTTCAGCTCTTCCGGATTATCCCTGAATTCCCTGGCATAGCGCATTCTTACCGGGAAGCGTTCCCTTCCCTCGATTGCAGTTGTGAGTTTCATACCTCCTATGGCACTGCTGATATACATCTGTATATCATCAATAGTAAGGCCGTATCTCGATATGGCTTTACGGTCAATTTTTATTTCAAGGTACGGTTTGCCCACCACCCTGTCAGCGAATACCGATGCAGGTTCGACTCCCTGAACATTTTTAAGAAGTCTCTCTATCTCGTATCCCGTTTTTTCAATAGTCTTTAAATCGGGGCCGTATACTTTAACTCCCATAGGTGCACGCATTCCGGTTTGCAGCATGATCAACCTTGTCTGGATAGGCTGAAGTTTAGGGGCTGAAGTCATTCCTGGCAGGTTAGACTGCTTCACAATTTCCTGCCAGATGTCATCGGGTGATTTGATATTGTCACGCCACTGGCGAAAGTACTCGCCTCTTTTATCGGGTATTAGTTCTTCTTTTCCAATCTCCCTGAGAGTGTCTTTATAAGGATTGTACCGGCTTCCGTCCTTTAAAATGAAAGCTTCACCTTTGTCCACTTTAAATCTCATGCGGTGGCCGTCCTCGTCGAGTATATATTCCGGTTTATAGTTAACCAGGTTTTCATACATAGATATGGGTGCCGGGTCCAGTGCGGAGCTAACTCGTCCCCATTTACCCACGGTGGATTCCACTTCGGGAATTGAGTTCACTTTCATATCCAGCAACCGTATATCCTCGACGTTCTCTTCTATGCCCGAATGAGGCATGGTTGTCGGCATGAGCAGGAAAGAACCCTCATCCAGTGCCGGCATAAATTCTTGTCCCGCCCCGGGAAAGGTATGCGCTATTGCTTGCCATGCGGTCGTTTCTTTAAATCTGGCAGGAAGAAAGCTAAATATTTTATCAGCGCCAAGCCAGATTAATATTCCGAATAAAACAGCTACAATGGGAATGGAAAGGAATTTCCACTTATTAGCCAGGCACCATCTGAGAATAACCTGATAATAGTGTATCACTGTCATTAATGTTCCCAGCACAACAGCGAGTATGGCAAGTACAAACAGGAAGTTGGTAAATGTGCTGTTCCGGGCACCCAGGGGCATCCATGCTGAGGTCAGGAAATAGACCACTATAACTAAGGCAATGCCTATGTTGATAAGGTTTACAAATTTGCGTTTCTGCTCAGGCCACTTATATTCTAACAGGTTATTTATACCAAAGGCAATGAGCGCCAATGCGATCCACGAATGGAAAAATAAGATGAAAATGAAGCCTGCTACAATAAGTGAGTAATTCCATATGCGTGAAATG
>Ga0315548_1000611_pt1 | contig 32767 bp, 30 predicted proteins | sample SalMarSW160110MG_2_FD_202540 | JGI IMG/M metagenome (GOLD analysis project Ga0315548, IMG submission 202540) | Salt marsh sediment microbial communities from the Plum Island Ecosystem LTER, Massachusetts, United States - Salt Marsh Sediment SW1601-110 ... | reverse complement strand
TTTGCTCTTCACGAAAAACAATCAGTACTAAAAAAAGAGATTACTCGTCGCTATGCTCCTCGTGATCCTTTTTAGGGTATGATTCAAAAGAAAAAGTCGGATTTGCTCTTCACGAAAAACAATCAGTACTAAAAAAAGAGATTACTCGCTTCACGTTGTTACGCTCGTGATCCTTTTTAGGGTATGATTCAAAAGAAAAGTCTGTTTCGCTACGCTCAATTGTCCATTTTTTATGATTCAAATCTCAAGCAAGCTTGGATTTACCTCATAAAAAAAGTCCAACACTATCGTGTCAGACTTTTCTTTTGTCGGGGTAGCAGGATTATTTCATGATCCTGGAATAGGAGTAACTTAAAAGAAAAGTCTGTTGTGCTTCGCACAATTTGTCTTTTTTTTATGCTCCAAACCTCAAGCAAGCTTGGGTTTGTTTCATAAAAAAAGTCCAACACTGTTGTGTCAGACTTTTCTTTTGTCGGGGTAGCAGGATTCGAACCTGCGATCTCCTGCTCCCAAAGCAGGCGCGATAACCGGGCTTCGCTATACCCCGAGTAGTGTATTTTAAAAGAAGATTACCCTCTGATGAAGGCGGCACAAAGGTATTAAAATCCCCAAAGATTACAAATCAAATTTTGTGATGAGGAAAGATCCCAGGATCAGTTGAATTTCGTAATTTACAGGCATTATAAAAAATTTGTTACGGACCAAACATGAAAGCCATTTTTGTCATTGGCGGTACCGGACTTGTTGGGAGCTACCTCCTGCCTGAACTGGTGAAAAACAAATACTCCGTATATGCGCTCACACGTTCTCCTGAAAAAATTGAAAAGATCAATCAACTTGGAGCAAATGGAATTCCTGGTGATATTCGCAGGGTTTCGGAATGGAAAGAAAAGTTGCCGGCTGTAGACCTAATTGTTTTGCTGGCAATGCCATCCGTAAAGCCGGGAAAACGAATAACGAAAAAGATAAAGAAAAAGCTTCGGGAAGAAACAAATGATTTTTTCAGGAATACGATGAACCTGGCATCTGAACGGCAAGTACCTGTTATTCTTCCCGGAGGGACCAGTTATCATACAGAAGAAGGCGATATAGCAAATGAAACATGGCCCATAAAAAGAGCAGGTTTAACGGAGATTGGTGCGGATACTGATCTGATGATCCAGGATGCCATTGAAAAAAGAAGCCCTCAGGTTATCCAAATGATCTATGGGAAGATCTATGGGAATGGAGGTCTTTTCCGGTTTATCTATGAAATGATGAAGAAAGGCAGGTTCAGGATCATTGGCAAAGGGGAGAATTATATTCCTAATGTTCATGCCGGAGATGCGGCCAGGGCAATAGTCAAAGCCATTGAAAAGCTGCCTGTGGGCGAGAAATTCATTATTGCAGATGATACTCCGGTTACTCAGAAAAACTTCAATTTGTATATGGCGGAGTTGATGCATCAGAAAAGACCGGGAAAAATTCCCGCATTCCTTATAAAAATGATTCTTGGTAAAGATTTGTATGAAGTGATCAGCATGAATTGCATTGTGTCTAATGAAAAGGCCAGGAAATTGTTAGACTGGCAGCCGAAGTATCCTTCCTATAAAGATGGACTGAAAGAAACGATCAATGAAATGAATAACAATTTGCCATATTTTTAAGCCCCTTCATTTTATCGAATAACATATTCTATTCAATATTTAATTTCTTTCTTTTTTCTCTTGATTTTTCATGGTAAATTTCTTAAATTTACTTATTCTTAATTAAGAATTATTATTATTTAATAAATAATGATTCATGAGAAGAGAAGAACTTCGTAAGACTTTAATGGTAAATAAATTGAAAGTTACGCCTCAGAGGGTTGCCATACTTGAAGCTCTTACAGAATTGCACAATCACCCTACAGCAGATAACATCATAAAATTCATAAAAGAAAAACATCCTAACATTGCTATTGGCACAGTATACAATATTCTGGAAGCATTTGTCGAAAAGGGATTATTAAAAAAAGTGAAAACAGATGGAGACATAATGAGATATGATGCAATAACGGAACCCCACCACCATTTATATTGCATTGAATCAGACCGCATTGAAGATTATATTGACGAGGAGTTGAATCAGGTTATAACAAAGTATTTTGAGAAGAAGAGTATTCCGAATTTTGAAATTGAAGACATTAAACTGCAAATTATAGGAAAATTTTCGGACAGGAAAAAGTCAAAACAAATAAAGTAGAATGATTAAAATCGTATTGATAATGTTGGGTTCATTATCCTTAGGTTTTGGGATTTTTGGAATTGTGATTCCGGGTTTGCCAACAACACCGTTTCTTCTTCTCTCTGCTGCATTATACCTGAAAAGTTCCAAAAAATTATACAGATTGTTAATTGGCAACAGATTTTTAGGCCCATACATTTCTAAATTCCAGGATGAGAAAGGACTAACACTCAGAACAAAGATTATTGCTATATTGCTCATGTGGAGCATGATAATTGTATCTTCCTCGGTACTCATTGACAATAAGAACATAGATCGGATCCTTTATATTGTCGGATTGATAGGGTCTCTTGTCATGGGGCTTATTGTACCAACTATTCAAACAAACACAAAATCATAATACTAACTTTAATCTTGCAACTATGGTTAAGAAAAACAAAAAACTGACTACGGCATCGGGCAAGCCATACAAAGAGAATGAAAACAGTATGACTGTCGGCCCCAGAGGTCCGATACTCCTTCAGGATTATATCCTCCACGAAAAAATGGCCCATTTTAACCGGGAACGAATTCCTGAACGTGTTGTGCATGCAAAAGGAACTGGGGCTTTTGGCAAACTGACTGTAACACATGATATCACAAAATACACACGTGCAAAAATTTTCAGCAAAATTGGAAATACGTGTAGAGTCTTTATGAGATTTTCAACTGTTGGCGGTGAAAAAGGCAGTGCTGATACTGAAAGAGATCCACGCGGATTTGCAATAAAATTATACACCGTAGACGGAAACTGGGACCTTGTGGGGAACAATACGCCTGTATTTTTTATCAAAGACCCGAAGAAATTTGGTGATTTTATCCATACGCAAAAGCGCGATCCAAAAACCAATTTGAAGAGCCCGACAATGATGTGGGACTTCTGGAGTCTTAATCCGGAAAGCCTGCACCAGGTAATGATCTTATTCAGCGACAGGGGGACGCCATACTCCTACAGGTATACAAATGGTTATGGCAGCCATACATTTTCATTGATCAACAGTAAAAATGAAGTCTTCTGGGTAAAGTTCCATGTGAAAACTCAACAAGGAATTAAGAACTTCAATGGTGCTGAAGCTGAAGCAATGAAAGGGAAAGATCCTGACTGGGCTCAACGTGATCTTGTCACTGCTATTGAAAAAGGTGATTTTCCGGGATGGAAACTCAAGATCCAAATTATGACAAAGGAACAGGCAAAATCGTTCAGATGGAATCCTTTTGATTTAACCAAAGTTTGGCCCCATTCCGATTATCCTTTAATGGATGTTGGTGAAATTGTGTTGAACGAGTTGCCGGAAAATTATTTCCGGGATGTTGAACAGTCTGCTTTTGCGCCTGCTCATGTAGTAGATGGCATAGGATATTCTTATGATAAAATGTTGCAGGGAAGGTTGCTTTCATACCCTGATGCTCACCGTTACAGGCTGGGAGCTAATTATGAACAGATACCTGTAAACAGACCCATCAATGAGGTAAATAATTACCAGAGAGACGGCTCGATGCGGGTTGATGATAACGGCAAGGACAAACCAAATTACTGGCCAAACAGCTTCGATGATATCCATACTGATGAAGGCTATAAAGAACCGGCACAGAAAATGGATTCTGATACTGCTGACTGGTACGATCGGAATGAAAATGATGATGATCACTTCACTCAGCCGGGACTTTTATTCAGGAAAGTAATGACAGATTCAGAGCGTAAGAATACCATAAGCAACATTGTTGGATCCATGAAGGGTATTGAAGGGCCAAAGAGAGAAGAGATTATCAAGAGACAATTACAACATTTTCATAAGGCTGACAAGGAATTGGCTGAAAAATTAGCAGAAGGCCTGGGTATTGATTTTGAACCATAAACAATATACAATTAATAATACAGAATAAGATGAAAGAAAAAAGTATCAAACTATTGAACCAGGCAGTAGCTGATGAGCTAACTGCAGTTCACCAATACATGTATTTCCATTTTCATTGCGATGATCAGGGATATGATCTGCTGGCGGGTTTGTTCAAACGAACAGCTATTGAGGAGATGATGCACATTGAACTGCTTGCTGAAAGGATTCTCTTCCTGAAAGGAGAAGTGGAAATAAAAGCTTCTGACGAGGTCAAAAAAGTTCACGATGTGAATAAAATGCTTCAACTGGCAGCAGACATGGAAACAAGTAGTGCCAATGATTACAATCAGTGGGCGAACGAGTGCGCGCAAAATGCAGATTCGGTGTCAAAAAAAGTGTTCGAAACCCTCGTGGAAGATGAGGAACGTCATTTTGATCAGTACGATGTTGAAATGGACAACTTGAAAAAATTCGGAGACAAGTACCTGGCTCTGCAATCCATTGAAAGAAGCAAGAATATTTCAAATAAAACAACAAACGAATAATGAATCTATAAAACTAAACAAAAATGGAAGAAAACAAAGTTCAGGAAGTGGTATCTATGCCACGCATTGGAGATCCTGCTCCAAAGTTTAAGGCAGTAACTACGCAGGGTGAGATCAATTTTCCTGATGATTACAAAGGAGGCTGGGTGATCCTTTTTAGTCATCCTGCAGATTTTACACCTGTTTGCACCTCTGAGTTTATGACGTTTGCTACTATGGAAAAGCAATTTGAGCAAGCCAATTGCAAGCTTGTAGGTCTTTCCATTGACGGTTTATACAGCCATATTGCCTGGTTAAGAACTATCAGGGAAAAAATCGAATACAAGGGGATGAAAGATGTGGAAGTTCTATTTCCGCTGATCGAAGACATAAAAATGGACGTAGCGAAAAAGTACGGGATGATTCAACCCAATGAAGATAGCACAAAGGCAGTAAGAGCGGTATTTTTTATCGATCCGAAAGGGATTATCCGTGCAATCATTTATTATCCGCTGAGTTTGGGCCGTAATTTTGATGAGTTGTATCGTGTGGTTATTGCTTTGCAAACCGCCGATAAATTTGGTGTGGCTACTCCGGCTGACTGGCGTCCGGGTGACGATGTGATCATCTCTCCTGCAGGTTCCTGCGGTGCAGCCAAGAATAGAATGGATGGTAAGGAAGAAGGGCTTGATTGTAAGGATTGGTTTTTCTGTACCAAGAAACTGGATAAAGATACCGTACTCAAATCAGTTTTAAAAAAGTAACAGATACATTATAACGTTTATAATTAGCCGCTTGTTAAAAACAAACAAGCGGTTTTTTCATTCTCCTCAATTCAAGGTCTTATAACTTACCTGGCAATGGTCTTCAATACTATACCTAACAGAGGAAATGCAATGAAATACATAAATACTGTGATTACAATAACTCCCAAGAAATTCAGTATAATTCCGGCTTTAGCCATATCCTGAATTTTCAGGTACTTACTCCCGAAAACAATTGCATTGGGTGGTGTAGCCACGGGCATCATAAAAGCAAATGATGTTGCAATGGTTGCCGGAATCATTAATACAAAAGGATGCACATGCAATGAAACTGCCATAGCCGCAAGTACAGGAAGCATCATCGTGATGGTCGCTGTATTTGAGGTGATCTCTGTAAGAAAGGTGAGGAGCAGGCAAACTGCAACAACCACAAGAAGCACCGATCTGTAATGAATACTTCCAAATGCATGACCTATCCATGAATCAAGTCCTGTCTCATGAAATCCTGCTGCCAGGGCAAAGCCGCCGCCAAACAGGATCAGAATTCCCCAGGGTATACGTTTTGCCCATTCCCAGTTTAGAATATATTCATTTTTCCGGATATCTATTGGTATAATGAACAACAATATTGCTCCTGCTATTGCAATGGTACCATCATGCACAAAATCTTCAATTCCCAAAAGATTTGTCCATCCTCTGACTATAAAATTACCCAGATGAATATCTTTCCTGAAGATCCACCCAAGCGCAGTCAATGTGAAAACAGTCAATGTAAGTTTCTCAGCTAGTTTCATTTTACCAAGGGATGTCAATTCTTCTTTGATAATATTTTTTCCACCTGAAATTTTGACATCTCTCAGTGGTGTTCCAAAATTTACAAGATAAAACCAGGTAAGTGGCAAAAACACAAGCACGATCGGAATTCCAATGAGCATCCATTCTGTAAATCCGATTTGCGGGATATCAGGGAACAAAGACCTGGATATTCCGGCAAAAATAATATTTGGAGGAGTGCCTATCAAGGTTCCGATTCCTCCAATGCTGGCGGAATATGCAATTCCCAGCATCAGTGCTGCACCAAATTTAAAGTTGTCCTTTTGTATTTTGTTATTTTTATCGGTTCCCGGTACTGTTTCGTAAGCATGATCAATGATAGCCAGACCGATGGGCAGCATCATCATGGCTGTTGCCGTATTGGAAATCCACATCGACAAAAATCCTGTTGCTATCATAAAACCAAGAACAATTCTTTTTGCAGATGTTCCTACCAGTTTTATAATATTCAGAGCAATACGCTTATGAAGGTTGTGACGTTGCATTGCCATTGCGATCATAAATCCGCCTAAAAACAAAAAGACATTTGGATCGGCATAAGAAACGGCCACTTTTTTGGCGTTCAAAATACCGGTCATAGGAAACAGAATTAAAGGTAACAGGGCAGTGGCGGGTAAAGGAATGGCTTCTGATATCCACCAGACAGCCATAAGGGCAGCACATGCTGCGGTTAATTTTGCATTATGTTCCATATTGGTATTGCCGGGAAGAGCAATAATCAAAATAAAAATTACAATACCTGTCAGCAGACCAAGCTTATTTTTAGTATTTTCTATTGTCATGCTATCAAAAATATAGTATCTCTTCTAAAATCAATAAGTTGCGGGCAAATATTTCTTTTTTTCCTAGTGGAAATAAGTCTGCAAGCTTTTATTGGAAGCAAAATTGATTTTTTGATAAAAAAAAGGGTAGGCTATATAATAAATGTAATCGAATCACGTAATTCTATTAGTGTGACTCTTCATTCATCTTGTTGATAATTAATAGGGATTGTATGAGATAAAATTACCGGATAATTTGAAATGTTTTTTAATAAATAGAAACTGAACGTAGCACTTATTTGCATGTTCTGTTTTAAGATTACAATCACGTATTCATAAGATAAAACAAACTAAATAATTCAAACCTTTAAATCTTAATGATATGAAACGAATGAAAAAGATTGTGTTATTAGCCGTTCTGATATCAACCATTGCTTTTGGTAACGATATTCAGATACCGGAGAATGTATCGTCCGCCTTTACGAAAGAATTTCCTGGTGTTGCAGATGTGAACTGGAAGATGGAATTTGATAAGTATCAGGCTGAATTTACTCACAAAAATAAGTCAATGATCGCTCTCTTTAATCATCAGGGAGAATGTGTGGAAACGGGAACTTATATAAACAAGAATGAGCTTCCTGAAAAAACGCTGGAAGAGATTGACTGGTATTATAAAAATCCGCAAATCATTTCCACCAGAAAAGCAAAGGACCTACAAAGCACTAATTTTTACAGGGTTACAGTAGAAACCGAAGAAGCATTTTACTTTCTGAAGGTCGACGAAGAGGGTGATATTATTGATACGTCTGTTCGTTACTTTTCACAGAATACCGGGAGCAAGTAAGGCACTGAGATAAGAAGCCAAATTATAAAATATTCATATCTCGAGAGCTGGATATTTCAAAACCTGATCTTAAGTAAATCTCCTTTAGGATCAGGTTTTGAAAAATCTCTAATGCAGAATCTTATAATCCGGCTATTTCTTTTATTTGTTCCACTTCTTTCGAAATGGCTTTCCTTTTAATAAAGGTGTATTGTTGTATGTCCATTGAGTCAAACCACGCAGCCCACATATCCATGATCCGGTCCCATTCAAGATCTTTGTCTCTTGGTGCAACCTCAACCAGAACAATATGAAGGTCAGGAAAGGATTCCTTAACCGATTGCAGCTTCTTAACATCCTTTCCTACTATTGGATAGCCATCAGTCAGAACAAAAAGAAAATTCTTCGTTAAGGTATCTTTTACATAATCTGTTTTCAGATCTTCATAAAAATATTTCCAGATATCAGCACCATAATATTGTTTGGGATTATTACTGAATACAGCTTTTTTATACAACTCATCCAGAGAGCTGCAAAAATTGGTACGACGTTCTTCTTCTTTTGGCCTGCGAAAAACATTTTTGATGTTTCCCATATTTACATAAAGCTGATCTTCGTAAACATCAGTCCTTAATCCCGAGCCTCTCTGTGGAGCGATAACAACTTTTATTTCATCACGAGATCTGATATACAGATCTTTCTTTACTTTATCTTCAAACATTGTATAGATTGCCTTAATGATCTCCTTGTCTCTTTCAGGTTGTTCAGGCTGGACAATCAAGCGATCAGAAAGATCAAGCAGGATAATGTAATTGTGCTTTACAGAAACACTTCGTTTTTTTGGAGCAGGTGGCTGACAGGATATGATCAGCAGCAAAAGAAAACATATTGGAATGAATCTTTTTTTCATAATTCGGAATTTTGTTGGTTTAAACAGATGGCAAATGTGTTATTTCCTTTTTGCTTTTATGACCTTAACAATACCCGGTTGAATTTTATGCTTTTCGACAAATTCATCCCGTATATTCAGACATTTGGTCTTTACATTTTTCAGGTTGTCTGGTGTCAAATAAGAAATCCAGCCGGTAGTAAACTGATCGATAAATCCTTTCAGATTTCCCTGAACGTAAGTATTGACTTCATCTTTGAGAATATCAATCTCAGTAATGATCAGCTCAATGGGCATAATTTTTTCCTGAAGGATCTTGATGTCTTTTCTTAAATGTTTAATGATACGTTTCAGATTTAATGTAACCTGTCTTTTTCTCCATTCCCTGATAAGAAAGTCAAGAAGAATACTCCAGAGAATGTAAGCAAGAAATCCTAAGCACAGAATGATATAAAAGGTAGGATTATGGCTCCACTTCAAGCTTGCCAGTCCCATCAGTTCTTTCGCAGATTCTGTATTGTTATGGATAATGAGGGCCAATAAAAGATCTACAATAAAGGTAACCGTTATGAGAAGAGAAACAAAAACAATTTTAGCCTTATGCTTCAAATCGAGAAGGACATGAAATGCCAATCCAAACGCATAAAAAACGAATGGAACAAAGAACAAAAGGTAATTGTAACGCAAAGCTTCGGCTAATTCTGCAGGCCCTGGCATAATACTTCCTGTACTTAAACCATCAGCAAGGCGACTTGCAATTCCTTCAAAGTCGACATAAAGTGCTTTGTAAGCTGCTGAAATATAGAAAAAGAACAGATATGCCGTAAGGAATACGAGTACAAAAAGAACAATACTAAATTTCAATGTACTGAAGGATTCTCGTTCTAATTCTTCCTCGTTTTCTGCTCTTTTTTTTCTGATCTGAAGAAGTTCTTCCCTGTATTCTTCAACCGCTTTGTCTTTTACTTTAATATCAGCTTCGAATTTTGCATTGTTCTTCTTGGTATCGTCAAGAGTTTTTTCAAGGTCTTTGATCTTTTCTCTTTTTTCTTTCCTTTCGGTTTCGCTGAGTCCCTTGTATTGTTCATCTACAAGGTCGCCGTTCAGAATTCTTTCAAGATAGGAAGCATATACATCAGGATCTCCCTGAACGCTTCCTGATTTGGAGTATCCAAATTCCTGCAAGTTGGTTCGTTCTGCAGAATAAGTAACTTTTGGTTTTTCGTCCTTAACAGATTTAGAATTATTTTCCATAAGGTATATAAATTTAGGAATTGGGGAATACTATATAATACTATTAAAATTGCAATTTAGTATATACAATACTATAAGAAATCTTTCAGCAATTCAAAAATCGGTATCATGATTTTGATAAAAAAACTGATTTTCGTCAGATTATCAGGTAGTTATATATTTCAATAAAGTAACAAACAAAAAATACTCTTGTATGCTATCTGACGTTATGGAATGCATTCATTCATTAATACGTTAAAAATGGAAGTAACGCTACAATGAATTCAGTACCATCAGGTTTTGCTGAAAATACCGAATATTTTTGTACACTGCTATTTGAGTTGAATTTTTCCGTTACACGATTCAATCCTGCAAATGCAAATATTTGTTTGGGGAATAAACCTTCAGAGCTTGCCTGTTTTGAGTAATCTTTCATCAATATCTTTCCGTCAGTAGTTAAAGCATTAATTCTTGAAAGATAGAAATCAGGGCGGGGAGGTCTTTCAAAAGTATCCATGCTTCGATTGTAATTTTCTGAACCATCCCAGGAATAAAAGATTTTGCTTCCTTTTGCTGCGAGTATATTTCTGATATTCAATTCACAATTTGTAATGGAATCACCCAATCCTACCAAACGTTCATCGGGTATGTTGTTATTTATAAAGTCTTTTACTTCTTTCTCACTGTTTAGCACTACAATATGAAATCCCTTTTCTTCAAGGACGGATCGTAAATCCTGAATTGTGCTGTTTTTTGGAACCATGACCTTATCTGTCTTCATTAAATGAAAATTATTGATTTCGCTTCAAAATAAAGGCAGAAACATGATAAATGTCAACTTTTTGGTATTTCTACAGAGGTGAAGGGGTAAATCTTACCTTTGAGGGGCGAAATTATGTTTTAAGGGGTGAAATTTGAATTCTTTTGGTGTCTGCATAACTCTAATTTTATATATTGTACTTTCATGCGATATCAAAAAAGCTGATTTTGAGCCGGATAGATGAAATACTATGTTTATTATTTAACTTGTTATCAGAGAATTTAATAATCTCATAACAGAAAAAAGTGCGATTAAACAGCATTTGTTAGTAAATTAGACTATGAAAAAAGAACATTTTTTTGAAAATGAATTATGTATTATCGTGAACAAATAAGAGGTAAATTAAAAGACTTTTTAATAGAAATTGCCAACCTGGCAAGTTTTACTGTGCTGACTCTCAAATATATGTTCAGAAGACCTTTTGAATACTCTGAATTCAGAAAGCAGGCTTTTGAAGCAGGATACAAATCATTTTCTCTTATAAGTATAACTGCCTTGATCATGGGACTGGTGCTAACCATTCAAACCCGTCCGGTTATGGCAGAGTTTGGTGCTGAGTCCTGGGTGCCTACCATGGTATTTATATCTGTAGTTATTGAGATAGGTCCCGTGATCACTGCTCTTTTATTTGCCGGCAAAGTTGGTTCGCGCATTGGAGCTGAATTAAGCTCTATGAGAATTACGGAACAGATAGATGCTATGGAGGTTTCTGGTGTATACCCCATGAAGTACCTTGTAGTTACAAGAGTTCTTGCGACCACGGTTATGTTACCGGTTTTAGTAATATATGCCGATTTTCTTGCACTGTTAGGTTCCTATATAGGTTACACATTTCATAATAACATATCCCTGTGGCTTTTTATTCGTGAATCATTTGATGAACTTTACTTTAGAGATGTGATTCCGGCAACAATCAAAACATTTATCTTTGGATTTTTCATTGGCATTTTAAGTTGCTATAAAGGATATACAACAAATCTCGGGGCTGAAGGTGTTGGTTTGGCAACAAATTCAGCAGTAATACTCTCTTCTTTATCCATATTTATAATTGATCTGATTGCTGTTCAAATCACTCAAATAATACTATGATAAAGGATGCAAAAAAATACAATCATCATGTGATAAAGATCCATAACCTCAACAAATGGTTTGGAGAAAATAAAGTATTATCGGACATTAACCTGAATCTTTCAGAAGATGAGAATCTTGTTATTTTGGGCAGATCAGGAGTGGGTAAATCAGTTTTGATAAAATGTATTGTAGGTTTGGAAATAGTTGAGGAAGGAGAAATAGAAGTACTGGGGAATAATATCACTCAGATGGATGAATTTGAGTTAAATAAATTGCGAAAACAGATTGGTTTTTTGTTTCAGGGAGGAGCTTTGTATGATTCTATGTCAGTTGAAGAAAATTTACTGTTTCCATTAAAACGAAATGCGCCTGATTTGAGCAAATCAGAAAAAGATAACCTTGTTGATGATGTACTGGAAAGTGTTGGATTGCTTGATGCAAAACACAAAATGCCTTCCGAATTATCAGGAGGCATGAAAAAACGTGCAGGTCTGGCCCGAACCCTGGTTTTGAAACCAAAAATTATTTTGTATGACGAACCGACAACCGGACTCGATCCTTTTACTTCTCAGGGAATTAATGAACTGGTTGTAAAAGTGAAGAAGAGATACAATACAACCTCTATATTGGTGACACATGATATGAAGTGTGCGAAAATTACTTCGGACCGTATGATAATCATGGACCAGGGAGAAATTATAGCCAGGGGGAAATACGAGGAATTACAGAAAATGGATAATGAAGTTATTCAAGGATTTTTTAAATAATATCAACTAAAGCTATTGGTTATGCCTGAAAATAAGTACAATTCACTGCGTTTAGGGTTTTTTATATTTATGGCATTTGTTCTCTTAGTTGCAGCTATACTTATACTTGGTAGTAAGCGCAATATGTTTAAACCCACCATCAATATTTCAACTGTTTTCCGAAATGTTAGGGGGCTTAAAGTGGGTAATAACGTTCGATTTACCGGAATTGAGGTTGGAACCATAGTGAACATTAGCATTATATCTGATACAGCGGTATCAGTTGAGATGTCAATGGATAGGAAGGTGATTCCATATATCAAAAAGAATTCAGTTGCCACTATTGGAAGTGACGGATTGATGGGAAATAAAATTGTAATCATACTTCCCGGAACTCCCGGCACTGATGCTGTTGAACCGGGGGATATTCTGTCTTCCATAAAACCTGTTGAGCTAGACGATATTATTGCAGATATTCAGAATACAAGCAGTAAGATTTCACAGGTAGCAAATAACCTGATTGAAATTACGAATAAGATAAATCATGGCGACGGACTGTTTGGTGCGGTCTTTACTGATTCTGATTTTTCAGAGGATATAGAGAAATCAGGCAGGAATATTGCAGAATTAACAAAAAATCTGGTGAAAATTACAGGAAAATTGAATGATGGGAAAGGGATTATGGGTAAGGTCTTATTTGATCCGGAATTTTCAGCACAATGGGAGACTACAACAGAAAATCTTACAGAGATATCAACCAATTTGCAGACATTATCTGAAAGTGTCAACCGGGGCGAGGGTGTTCTGGGTAAAATGATAACCGATACTGCGATGGCTGATAATTTTTTCAATGCAAGCCAGGATCTTGAAACTGTTCTGCAAAATCTTTCGGAATTGAGTATAAAACTCAACAATGAGAGAAATGCTTTGCATAAGTTCATTAGCGATACTGCATTTGCAGATTCACTTGAAGTTTTGCTGGGGAGGGTAAACCAGGGTGTTGTTGAGGTTTCGGCTGCTGCAGAGATACTGCAAAACAGCAAATTGCTTGGCGGCTCTGGAAAAAAAGATAAGAAGAAAAGGGAATAAGATATTCAGCAAGTCAATGAATAATTGCTGTCAGATTTTCATCTGTTAGTAAAAGAAGAATTCAGTAGTTCTGTTATTTTAATATTGTTATTATTATGACTGAAGCGTTTAATTACGGGAAGGAATCAATTTCACTTACGATTCCAGCAGGATATGAAACTGTTGAAAATAAAGAACCGGAATTTACTGTAAGTAAACAACAATTCCTACAGGAGTTGCTTTCCGTCTTACCGGATGCCCTGGACCAATACCTTAATGTTGGAATTGTGGTTTCAGATAAGACGCGTTTGTGCGGTTATCCGACATATCTTCCGTGGTTAATCGAAGCACTGAAAGAAAAAGGTACCGATAAAACAAATATCACGTTCTATATAGCCTATGGAGCACATGCACCACAAAACGACGAGGAGAGTATAAACAGCTATGGTAAAGTGTTTACCAATTATCGTTTTGTACATCACAATTGTAATGCTGAACATGCATTTTGTAATTTGGGTCTGACAAAAAGAGGTACAGAGGTAAATCTCCTTAAGGAAATTACAGATTGCAGTTTATTGTTGACTTTCGGAGCAATCTCATATCACTATTTTGCAGGGTATGGAGGAGGAAGAAAGTTATTATTTCCGGGTCTGGCTTCTTATGAATCGATATATCACAATCACAGTTTATTTCTTGACCAGGAGAATGAAATTCTGCATATGAAATGTCAGCCGGGAATATTGCAGGGAAATCCGGTTGCTGAAGATTTAAAAGAAATTGACAATCTCATGCCACCTAAGATTTCGATTCATGGAATACTTAATAGTAAAGGAGAAGTGTGCAAACTCCGTATTGGAAACGATTACAAGGATTTTGAAAATGTGTGTAATGAACATGATAAATACTTTAAATCAGGGATAGACAAACAATATGATATGGTAGTTGCTTCCAGTGGTGGTTACCCGAAAGATATAAACTTTATCCAGGCACATAAAGCATTACATCATGCTTCAGCATTTGTAAAGGATGGGGGAAAACTGATTTTGCTGGCAGAATGCATCGACAGCATTGGATCCGAAACTTTTCTGAAATATCTTGAGCCCGGGAGTTTTGAAAAAGCATTTGCAATACTTAAAGACAACTATGAAGGCAACGGAGGTACAGCTCTTTCTTTGATATCAAAAACCAGGAGGATTAAAATCTACTTGTATACATCGCTCGATGAACACTATTGTAAATTGCTCCAGATACATAAGATCAGCGAAAACGATATTTTTTCAATTCTCGGAGCTCATAAAGGATCCATAGCCATCATTAAAAATGCAAGCATGCTGGTGAAGTGAGGTTGAGAAGTTTAGAGTTGTTTGGTTGAGAAGGCGAGAAGATGAGAGAGTGAGAAAATGAGAGAGTGAGAAGATGAGAGAGTGAGAAAATGAGAAGATGAGAGAATGAGAAAATGAGAAGATGAGAGAATGAGAAAATGAGAAGATGAGAGAGTGAGAAAATGAGAAGATGAGAGAATGAGAAAATGAGAAGATGAGAGAGTAAGAGTGTGTTTGTTACTCGCTGCTGGTTACTGATCACCGGGTTACTTTTACAGATAACAGATTACCAATTACCAATATTGAACATCTGATTTCCATGATCTTTTCCGAAACCAGGAAATGGTTGAAGCAGGGAAATGATGCCTTTGAGTTTAAATATAAGTATGAGATTGCTCAATTGGCTTTCACTGATGCTTATAACGAAGTGTTCAAAAAGCTGTTGCAGGAGGGTATTGATAATGGTGAGTTCCATTTGTCAAATATCGAAATTACTATCAGGTTTATTAACGGGATTATTTCTGAAAGTATGAAACTTATTAGTTCAAATCCCGATTTAGAGGTTGAAGGTGATGTTATTACATCGGTTGGCAAATTGATATCTGATTGATATTGTAAATCTTTAATAGATTGAACAGGCAAAATGTCCGAATAGGCGTTTATGCCTGTTTTTTTCCAAAACCTAATTGAACCACATTGAGGACATTGAAAACCATTTGGCCATATCAATTAAACCAGGTGATCAATACAGTCCTGTTTAGTTTTAAACATTTCTTCAAATTCCGTTTGGTCAGCCGGAAAATACATCCTGAAAAGTTGAAACTTTACGGGAGATGATCAGATACCCCATATAACGAATATTATTGAAAAAATCTTTGCGAATAAATAAATTAAATTTTAAATTCGCAGCCCATGTTGTGATGTGAGACTCCGGATCACATCCGACGACCGTAATTGTTACGAAAAATACAAAACAATAAATTTTAAAGAGATACACAATGTCAAAAGAAAGAGATGATTTTGTTGCTGCGAAAATCGCGAAAATGAGCCTGCTGGAAAAATGCGGCCAGCTACTCACCTTCACCTGGCGAGGTGCCGTTCTGACGCCTTCAGGGATTGAACAGGTCACCAAATTGCAAGCCGGCGGTCTTTGCCTCGAACCGTATGCATTAGAAACATGCAAGAATCTGTACTGGGGACGTTCACAGATCGATCCCAACTTCAAGGAGCCGGATGATTATTTCGACATCGCACATACCTATTTCGACTCCCACGGCTTCGGCGTGAGCGTTACTCCTGAAGAACTGACGGAAGCGCTCAACAAACTTCAGGAAATCGCGATGAACCGGCCTTCGGGAATTCCGCTTCACATTACGATTGATATGGAAGGCGATTTTAAGAACGACTATTCCGCCGGCCGTGTTCTGCAATTTCCTCCTCCGATGGGGATCACCGCAATTGGCGATGTGGATCTTGCATACAAAATAGCAAACCTGATGGGCCGTCAAATGGCTGCAATAGGTGTAACCCAGTTCTATCATCCGGTCTGCGATGTGAACATTAATCCTCTGAATCCTGAGATTGGTGTTCGTTCATTTGGTGATGATCCTGATGTTTGTGCAAGATTCATCGATGCAACGGTCCGTGGTTATGAGGATGCAGGCATCATCGCAACCATCAAGCACTTTGCAGGTCGTGGTGATTCTGCGACTGATGCCCATGATGTACTCGATGTTTGCCGTGGTGATCGCAAACGGATGCAGGAAGTAGAGTTAAAAGCTTTCCAGGCAGGTGTTGACGCAGGTGCATCGGCACTTATGACAGCACATACCATTTACCCGGCCTATGATGAAGAATATCCGGCTACCCTTTCGAAAAAGATCCTCACTGATCTCCTGAGAGGTGAAATGGGATTCGATGGCATCATCGTTTCCGATGCGATCGGTATGGCTGCTATTCTGAAAAAATGGCCACTTCCGCAAGCATGTGCTATGGCGGTTAAAGCCGGTGTAGACCACATTCTGCTCAAGGCTGACGATGAATCCCGTTCACAGTGCCTTTTTGGTATTAAACAGGCTGTTGAAAACGGCGATCTTTCTGAAGAACGTTTGGACGATGCAGTGCGTCGTTTGCTCAACAGAAAGTATGACCAGGGTCTGTTTGAAAAAGCAGGTAAAATGGATCCGAAGCAAACCACAGCTATTGTTAGAGATAAAATAAACATCGACTTCTCGTGGGAAGTAGCTCACAAAGCATTGCTGGTTGTTCGCGATAATAAGAATCTGCTGCCATTGAGCAAGGACAAAAAAATACTTGTAATTGAGCAACTCATTCCATACGAGTTTCTTGGAAAGGATCTTTACAGTCATCCCCACATGTTCTGCGAGCAGATGACCAGACATTCTACCAATCTCATTGTGGATGATACCGGTTTTCATGCAGAAGAAGATGAAGTCGAAGAAGCTTTGAATCTGGCTAAAGAAGCAGATCTGGTTGTTATGACCAACTACTATGCGCGTATTGAAAAGAGAGGTAATAACACACACCTGATCAAAGCGTTGAAAGCCGCCGGTCATGATGTAGTTATCGTTACTAACTTCCCATACAGGAAAGGCACAACCACTGCAGCCGATGCTGTTGTATGTAACTTCTCCGGTACTCCGGATTCGATCAGGGTTTCTGCGGATCTGCTGTTCGGTAAGATTAAAGCCTATCCGACGACAAAGATGCCTGTTGATTTGAGCGCTGAAAAAGATCTTACTGAAGAATCTGATGCTGCTCCAAAAAAGGCAAAAGAGAAGAAAAGAGGCAATGTATGGAAAGGAAAGTGCTAATTTAGCCACCTTATCATACAATATGAATCCTGTGAGCGCATTGGCTTCGCCGAGCTCTTCGCCAGAGCGAAATCGGTTCCTCGTCAGCTTGCTGCGAGGAGCTTCAATTAAAAAATATTCCGAGCGTCAGCTATAGTTTTGATTTTTTTACTGGCGCTCGGATTTTAATTAGAATGCTGGAACCGATTGGAACCAGCTTTGTCAAAATCATTAAGCAAGAAAAAAATGTCGAAATCCAATTCATTTGATATTCATGATGTCTATACCATATCAGGACCTCAAATAACCGAAATTTACGAAAAAAACAAAATGACGGTGCATTTTCAGGGCATGTCCAAATGTTTGCAGTTTCCGCATACTGTAGCCCTGCAAGGAGCCCCGACCTGTTCAATCGGAATTTCACCTTATGGTCTGTATAATCGTCTGAACGACGCCGGTCGTCTTATCATGTTAAACCAAAAGGCGGTTCAATTTGGCTCTGCACCATATATCAGCACTTACGAGGGAGAAACATTATTAACACAGCTGCAACCTGGCGAAACTGAGTCTGACGATATTCCAGCCTTAAAAAACTACTATCCTGAAGCGATTGCCAAAGAAAATATTAAAATGACCATTGCCACCCCTTCTTTGGAAATCGAATGCACTCTGGAAGATGTGAAGGTAACAAGAAGACTGATTTCACCATTATTATCAGGTAATGAGCAAACGCTGATGCCGATTAGCGTTGAGGAATTTACTGTGGAAAATAACACAGATGAGGAACAGGAATATACTTTGGTGGTGCCGCGACCTTCTCTGGTTAATTTACAGGAAAAAGAGCTTAAGCCCACAGATCAGGATAGCGTTTTCGTGAGCAGCGCCGCTGTTTACGGACAGAAACATGAAGCGTTTGAAATGAATGGCATTCGCGGTGTAGTTATGGGCAGCACGGAGACTGAAAACAAGATGATAATTGCCGTATCAGACATTCCTGGAGTTGCAGTGGATACTCAACCCTATTTCTTATTGAACAAATACTCTGGCGATCTTCTTATTACGGAAGATGGTAACTTTTATGAAAAACGGGAACCGGTTCTTCGAAGCGATTATGGCGCTGCTGTAAGTTTAACTATGACTCTCCAACCAGGCGAATCAAAGACTATTCCTTTTGCCGTTATTCTGGACTTCCCTGTTCAGGAATATATTGATGGAAAGACATTTGATAGAAAATACATTCAGAATTTTGAAAATGCCGAAACCCGAGCGCTTGATATGCTAAAGATCGCTCTTGAAAGCTACCCTCAGTGGTGGCACGCGACGTTAACAATTCAGGAACGGATCTTCAATTCAATTTACTCCACGCCTTCATATAAGGATGATTTTGAAGGAGCGATGCGTTTGACGAGACTTATGCTGAATGAACTTCATTTTCCATTGTCTAACGCCTGCGTCTGGGTTGATGACGAAAACGGCGAGCGGGCCCGTTTTCTGGAATGCTTTGATTACTCTTACATCGATCCTTCGGACGTGGATTGGTACTCAATGGTGCTGCTGATGCTGTACCCAAAAGTGGAAAAAGATCTGTGTCAGGCGTTTATTGATTCAATTAATGCTATTGATCCTACTCCGCGATGGTACCACCATCACGCTTCGTTTGTTGAAGCAAGGATGCATTTTGAAGAAAATCCGGAAGAATACGAAGGTAAAAAGTTGACTCAGATCCGCGATGATTTTAAAACCTTGGGCAGCGTGGCTCATGACGTGTGCATGTTGTCAAAGGGACATCCTCTCCGCAATGTCAGCGATTATGCCTGGTACAATAATAATTACTGGGTTGATCTTTATCCAAAACTGATGATGCGCGTACTAAGAAATGTGAAATTCACTGGCGATATGGAATTCCTGAAATCAAATTGGGAAACAATGAAATTTGGATTGGAATCACTCTTAAAACTTGATTTTGACGGCGATGGAATTCCAGAAGGAAATCCGGATGATGTAAAAAATACCTTTGACAACCTGGTGCTTTTCGGTGCAGATGCTTATGACGCTACGCAATTCCTGGGTGGCTGCCAGGCGCTGATTAAAATGGCGCAAATGCTCGGCGAAAAGGAAGATGAGGAACATATCCGGAAAGTCTATGACAAAGCCTGGAGCAGTTTTGAGCAATTGTGGCGGGAAGATCAGAACAAGAAGGGTGAAAAACTGGAGTATTATGTTACCTGCTTTGATCCTGAATCCGGAAATACAAATACGGATGTTTGGACCAATCAGCTTGACGCTTTGTGGTACCTGACCGCCATCGGAGAAGCTCCCTCAATTCCGGAAGAACGTGTTAAAAAGATTCTCAAAACCATTTATAACACAAATCGTGCATTCATGGGCTGGGCTATGTGCAAAACGAAGGATGGTGAAGCTGTTGAATCGGAACAGGGACAGGATGTCTATACCACTTCAAATTATGTCTTCGCCCAGTTATTGGACTATTATGGAATGGTTGAGGAAAGTAAAGAGGTATACAAACATATGGATCGTGTGGTTTTCGATTACGCAAATACTTTGACAACTCCGGACAACCTTCGGGCAGAGCTGGAACTGGAAGCCGGTGAAACAGAGGCAGGTCCACATTACATTGTTGCTGCATATCCCAGACCCGGTGCTGTCTGGACCCATCTGGTGATGAATCACATCAAGGATTTACAGGCTAAAAATAAGACCAAAACTATTGAGCCAAAAGACCTGATGCCTTTCTATCCCTGGTTGCTGAGTGGCAAGGAAGATGATAAATAGACCTGCGTGAAGGATAAGGGATCATAACACTTTAGTTAATAATCAAATAAAAAACGAATTAATATGAGCAATAAATATGACATCACATTTGTAGGGCACATGTGCTATGACGAGATTATTCCATTTGGAGGAAAACCGCAAGTCGCTCCCGGAAGTGCCGTTTTATGCGGAGCCATGGTTGCCGCGAGAGTAGGCAAGAAGGTTGCCGCTGTTGTGAAGATGGCCAGGAAAGACGAGTCCATCCTCCAGCCGATGAAAGATATCGGCATCGATACCTATCTCATTCCGAGCGAAGAGACTTCATACAACAGGGTGTTGCACGAGTCCGAAAACGTCGATGAACGTACAATGACTCTCATCAAATCTGCCGGGTTGATATCCATCAATGATGTTCCGGCTCTGGACTCGACGTGTGTCCACCTGGCAGGGATATCGGATACCGAATTCGACATGGCGCTCATGAAGGGTTTGAAGTCCAGAAACTACGCGAGCCTGTCGGTCGACATGCAGAGTTTCGTCCGCCATATCAATCCGGTGAGTCACAACCACGAGTTCAGTGACGTCGCCGATAAAAAAGAGATCGCAGCAATGATGGATAAGCTGAAGCTGGACGTCGTGGAAGCCCGCCTTCTGACCGGTACCGAAGATCTTGAGAAAGCTGCAATAATCATTGAATCCTGGGGTTGTCCTGAAATTCTGATTACACAATCAGAGGGCGTGTTGGCTCGGGTAAACGGGAAAACGTACTATGAGAAATTTTCCAACAGCAATATTTCAGGCAGAACGGGCAGAGGAGACACAACTTTCGCCGCTTACCTCTCTCACAGATTGGATCACGAAGTTCCGGAGTCATTGAAGTTTGCTGCTGCTCTTGTATCAATCAAAATGGAAATACCCGGCCCATTTAGTGGCACGCTTGAAGAGGTTTACAAACGACTGAAAGAAAAACATTCATAAAAAATCAGATACAATGAGTCAGCCTGTTTTGAAAGAAGTCTTTCAAAACGATTTTTATATCGGCGCAGCGCTTAATGTTGAGCAAATCTGTGGCAAGGAACCCGAAGCTTTGGACCTTGTTGCCAGACATTTCAACAGCATCACGCCAGAAAATATAATGAAGTGGGAAGAAATTCATCCTGAACCGGAACGATACAATTTTGACGCGGCGGACCGTTATGTAGCCTTCGGTGAAAAGCATGAGATGCATATCATAGCTCATGCTTTGGTCTGGTATCATCAGACACCCGATTGGGTGTTTCAGGATAAATCAGGTAATCTCTTGAGCCGGAAGGCACTTCTTGAACGGATGAAAGAGCACATTTTCACTGTGATGGGGCGTTATAAGGGACGCATCCATGGCTGGGATGTTGTAAATGAAGCTATCATTAAAGATGGATCATTCAGACAATGCAAGTGGCTTGAAATTATCGGTGAGGACTATGTACAAAAGGCGTTTGAATTTGCACGCGAGGCCGACCCGGAAGCAGAACTCTATTACAATGAGTACGATTATGAATTCGGTCCAAAAACCGAAGGTGTCATCCAACTTATCCGGAATCTTCAGGCCAATGGCATCCGCGTGGACGGGGTTGGCATTCAGGGACACTGGTTTCTGGATTATCCGAAGATGGATTTGCTTGATAGTTATGTTAAGGAATTAAGCAACCTGGGTGTAAAACTGATGATTACAGAGCTGGATGTTGGTGTTCTTCCATTTTATCCGGTTGATTCTACTGTTGTTCCTCTTTCCTCTTTTGACGCTGAAACACAAAAAAAGTATAATCCCTATGCTGAAAGGCTGCCGGAGGTTGTTGAGGAAGGTTTGGCAAAACGCTATGCTGAACTTTTTTCATTCTTCAGGAAGCACAGGGATCTTTTCGGACGGGTTACATTCTGGGCGGTGTATGATGGTCAGTCCTGGCGCAATTACTGGCCCATCACCGGCCGGTCTGATTATCCTATGCTGTTCGACCGGCACTGCCAGGCAAAGCCTGCGTTCGATGCCGTCGTCCGGACAGTGCAAGGGGATTAACCCCAAAAATTACCTTTGGTGAGGGCTTCGTTGTTCATGGAATTTTTGCTATCGGAGATAGCGACTAAGTTTAGCTATAATTTTGGTAGCCCAAAATTAAGCTTCACTAAGTCGGGGTTTCCCTCATTTAGATTCATGAATAGAAAAATTCATGAATAATGCGGGTTAAGAAGCAATATAGCAGCGAGAAATAACAAGACCATTGAATCCTGCGAGCGCATTGGCTTCGCCGAGCTCGTAAACTCGGTTGGCTTCGCCGAGCTCGTAAACTCGGTTGGCTTCGCCGAGCTCGTAAACTCGGTTCCTCGTAGCTTGCTACGAGGTTAGCGAGCACAAAAAAAATAAACAAGAAAGGATCGAAGATTGGCTTCGCCGAGCTCTTCGCCAGAGCGAAATCGGTTCCTCGCTGCTTGCGGCGAGGAGCTTCAATGTGGCACCGAACCGGAAGATGATGACCTGTGTTGTGTGCAAAAGTTGCGATGCCAAGCGATAATATGCTTGAATTTGCAGAAGAACCAAAAGATGTTGTCATAGTTGATGATAATGGAAATCCTATTCTTGCAGGGGATTAAGAAAGAAGATTTTTTGAAGCCGCATGGATGCATAAATACAATGGAAAATATTAGTTTTCTTATTCAACCGGCGATACTTACTTCATTTGTTACGCTACGAGCGACAACCCGTATGGGCCTTTTGTCTATGGTGGTGTAACCCACCTTCGCTGCACGAAATGCGCAGAAATCAGTTATAATCCCGACGGAACAATAGAAACCATCGACGGCAATGCTTAACCTGAGAAAAGGGAAGCTTCATCGTCCAGCTGTTTCCAGAGTTTAGCTGATTCCTCCCAGAGTTTCCGACCCTCGTTCTCGTTATATACCTTTTCGTCCATTCTTTTTGGAATGAACATGTGGAGGTATACATTCGATCTGTTCTTAAAATCGTCAGAGCATGCCAGATAAATAACCGGCCGGGCAGCTTTGGAGGGCGAACGGAAAATAGCATAAAATATAGCACGAAGAACAATTCTGATGAGCAGGGGAACTTCTCTGATGATATTTGTGTTTACGGGTCCCGGACAAATGCAATTTACCTGGGTCGTAACCTTTCCTAAATTAATTCTCTTCGACAATTCCGTAGCAAATGTATTCAGAACAAACTTGAAATAACTGTAGTTCGAAATGGCTTTGGATACTCCGTATTTAAAATACCTGCCGAATTCATTATAATCAATACCTGACGATCCCCTGTGTGAGTCAGATGAAATGAAAATTATCCTGGGTTGATTTTCCGGATTAGGTTGAATTACTTTTTTGGTAAGCAGCAGATTCATCAAAATGAAGTTTGAGAAGTAATTGACAAGGAAAAGCTCATCCAGTCCTGATTCGGTTTTTCGTGATTTCGGAGCTGCAGACGCAGCATTTAAAAAGATAACGTCCAGGTGTATGTCACTTTTTGCCAGAGTTGCAACAAAAGCATGAATTGTATCTATTTTGGAAAGATCAAGATAGCGCATTTCCACTTGTTGCGATCCGCTAAGCTGTTTGACTTTTTCTCCCGCTTCCGGAATTTGTCTCCTGCAGCCCATAATCACTTTTGCATTTCTTCTTGCTGCTTCAACAGCAATGGCAAAGCCCAGACCTGAATTTGCACCTGTGACAAGAACCGTTTTCCCGTGAAAGCTGTCTGTATCTTTAAATCTTGATTCCAGTTCCTGTTTTCTGAACAAATCATAGAACCCTGTAAGAGCGGCAATTACGGGATTGTCAAATCTTCCTTTTGCCATAATACATTTTAGTTATCACATATTACAAGTTCCGTATCTGCCAAAAAACTATCCGTTTGTATTCGCACAAGATAAATTCCCGGGATCAGACTGTCGCAAGGGAGAGGAGAGGTATATGATCCTGCAGATAAGGAGCTGTGGAATATGGATTGAACTTTTAAACCTGCAGTGTTGTAGATAGTAATATAAGCATCCGAAGGTTCGGTAATTGTATAGGAAATATTGGCTTCCTGACTGGCAGGATTGGGAAAAATAACGACTTCGGAAGTGGAGGCATTGTATGTAACATTTTTAATATCGTTATAGTTGCGCCAGTCGGGCAGTTCATCCAATGTGATAATATCTTCATGATTATAAACTTCAGACAAATAGGGAGGATAAATATCAGTAAGAAACTCTCCTGCCCATATTGAAAAATACGACCACCAGGTACAGAAATTATTCACATTCTCAGGATTGGGAAGGGTTCCGGATTCAGTAAGTGCCACTAATTTTCGTCCATTGAACATGCTCTGTGCAAGTTCCCATTCTCCGCTCATATTTGAAGAAGAGTCGGTATAGATGTCCAGCCCGACAATGTCAACATAGTCATCTCCGGTATACCAGCTATTGTCTCCATGAGTTGAAACCCAGATAAGATTATGGAGATTGTGGAAATTTGTATACCTGTCGTACATCAGTTGCCAGAGTTGCTGGTAGGGTTCTGCTCCTTTGGCCCCCCACCAGAACCAGCCACCCGATGCTTCGTGCAACGGGCGCCAGAGAACAGGAATATCTTCAGTCTGGAACTTCTTCAATTGAGCAGCGATTGAGTCCATGTCTCTTAGTAAAAGCTGATAGTCTTCGGATCCTTCATCGGCAAGGGCAGCTTCCAGATCAAAAGTCGTTGCATGCGTATAAAATCCTCTCCACCATTCGTGATCAGGAGTGTCAAGAAGTCCGCTCGGGGCATTCCAGTGCCAGCAAAGACTGATAATTGCATCACCTTGTTTTTGCCATTCAATCCAGGTTTCCACAGAATTTCCCGGGTTTGATCCATGCTCTATACGGGACGGAGAATATTCAATAAGGTCGAAACAACCCATAGCTGGAGATTTGCCGGTGACAGATTCGATATAATTAATTTCAGCAATGTTTTGTTGTCCGGAAATAATTTTCTTTCCATAGATATCTACAAGGTAGCTGAAGAGAGCCCGTGTGGATTGAGTAGCATTTTCATCAATCAGTATATTGGAAGGTCTTGAAGGAGGTGATACGGATGAAGGTTCAATTCTGACATAATCAATATCGAACCAGCCCCATCCGTAGCCAATAACAATTGTATTTTGCTGACTGCCGTCTATCATCATGAACTTTCCGGCTTCTATTTCTGCAAATTCATTGTTCGGACCCGGAAACATACCTGATCCTGAGATCTCATTCACCGTTAGATCATATCCCTTCTCTCCATTGGGTGTTCTGTAACCAATGAATACAGAGTAAATCCCTGCTTCGGAAGTAAAATTGAATTCAATATTGTCGGCGGCATTGTCAAAACCTGTAACATACCCTGTTCCGGAATAGCCCGAAGCCGATGTGGATACTGTCACACCTGTGAGGGTAGCATTTTCAGCTTCCATTTTCAATTCCTGTCCGAAGGAATTTGTGGCCAATAGTCCAATGATGATTAGCAGGCTCTGGAACCTTCTTATTCTTCCTGTTTTCATTTGATTGTGGTTTTTTTTAGAGTATAAATATAGCTATTTAAGCGCAACCAGATAACAGTGATCGGTGATCAGTATCCAGCACCCAGCAACCGAATCACTTTTCTCTGATTATCCGGTGGCCATGGCCAAACCGTATCAGGGTGGAAAACGGACAGGAAAGGATTTTAACTTTTAATCCATAAATAACAATGCAAAAGAGGCTGGCACATATTGAATCCCCGTGAGCGCATTGGCTTCGCCGAGCTCGTAAACTCGGTTCCCCGGTAGCTTGTCGCTTGTGCCATAGCTATAGCGACGGAGCACTGAGGGGGAAGCGAACAAAATAAAAGTATTATTCCTTTTTGGGGATCGAAGGTTACTCGCTATGCTCGTGAGAATAGTTCCGCGACAGCTTGCTGCGCGGAGCTTCAATTGTCAGACTTTCATAGTTGGTCTTCCGATCAAGGGCTCTGTATCCTGCACAAAGATAATATATACAATTACACACGCCGTGCAATTCCGATCGGGAAAAATGAAAAAACCTGAAATTTAATCCATATAGCCTCTTTTGCATTGAGTAACCCAATTATTAACAAACTACAACTTTAATTCCTCTTTACTTTTTAAGTTGTATTTAAAATATTCATTTTTTATCGAATCCATCTCTCTCATCATTCTATGCAGTTGTTCGTCCTGATTGAAGAACCTCTGCTCAAAAAAATCATCATGAAAAAATCCATATGGTAATGTTGAATCCATTTTCATAAGATCATTGGAAGCAATCCTGGAGAAATGATGATTGAAATAAGTATTGAAGTTTTGCAGAATACTATCTGTGTACAGAGTATCACCTCTCATATTTGAATAGTATGATGTATAAACCGAATCAAATTCGATCAGATTTCCGTTTTCATCATATTTTCTGTTCACAAATACTTTTTCTTTGGGTTTATTATTGCCTTCCTGTTTTTGTTTTGACATTTTGGTTTCCTGTGAGTGACAGGAAATCATACCTGTAAAAACCAGACCTATTAATACATAATATGTTTTCATAGCTTTATTTTTTATATTGTTATTAAAATAAAGAGGGTAGTACCTGGTTATAAGGACTACCCGACATGTTTTAATTTGTATGTATTTTACCAAGATACACTTTCAATACCTGATCTTCAGACACTACATAATGCTTGATCAAAAAGAAATTATCTCCTGGTAACCATATATCAATACTTTTCATCAACTCATAGCCTTGATGGGAATAAAGATTCCAGTTCATATTATGAATATGTACCGGTTTTGTTACTTCCTTTGGCTCAGAAATTATCAAAGTCAGATAGTGACCTTTCAGAAAGATCCGGTAATTATCACTCGTTAGATTTGTAAGATTCAATTGGAGTAAATAATACCTGTTTATTTTCTGAAATTTTATTAGCTTGATTTTCAGATCATTTCTATTTATGATGAATGGTGAATTAATTTCATTCAGAATATCGCTTGTTTCTTTTGCCAATGCTTTCATCGTATTAAAATTTAAGTGAATAAAGGTTGTTTATGGATTTTTTCATAAACAACGACCAATAATTAAAAAATGAATAAGGCTTAAAAAACAGTGGGAGGAGGTAAATCCAGTCGATTTGGTAAGAGAAGTGTTAAAACAATTTTTGTTGTACACTTATTAAAATATCCACAACCTAAATTTTCTGCAAATTTGAACAAATCGTCATTGTCCTGAAGATCGCTCTCAAAATCAAAATCGTTTTCTTCGATATCAAAATACACCAAAGGATCTTTAAATTCCTGCAGATGAGAATTTGCTATTTCATAAGTAATACTTTTAGTTATTTGATGATTTATTCTTTTAAATTGTCCATAACTTCGAATGCAGGAAATTGCAATAAGTAATATGAAAATTAATCGTAGCATTCTATTGAATTTACCAGCTAATTTATTAATCTGTATGTGGTAATTCAAGTTAAATGAAGTTAAGCTGCGTTAAAGATTGTTAATTGTCGGATCGTTCGTGTGAAGCAATGGAAAATTATACTGACATCCCAAATGAGGAATGAGACTGATCTATGAACAACAGAAGCCATATTTGGAGTTGCAGCGTTAATGTTGCCTGAAGTTACTCCCGGATGAAATCAATTCAACAGTTAAACGGTGAACAGTGATCGGTAAAGTAAATAGTCGCTAGTCTCAAGTTGCAAGTCTCAAGTTTCAAATTTCAAATATTCTCTGATGAATGGACTTCGTCTAACTCTCCCGATTTTCATCGAGATTGGTTAGTGAATTGAAGTTTTCCAATGAATACTATTACAAATAAATTAACTTTATTTAATCAGTTCATCGATTCTTCGGTTAATCATTCTTTACAATATCCAACAACCTAACAACCAGCAATTGGACGGCTATGCACTAAATCACACATTGTTCAGTTATTAAGGTACCATGGATAATCACATTCGGTTTATATTGTTTTTATTACTGGTAATTCCTTCGGTACATGCACAGGAATGGTGCAAGGATCGGGAACCTGCTGATCTTCAGAGACCACCGTCCACTTTCGATAACAAACTTATTAGTGACCGGTTTAACCATACCGTTCATCCTGATATTGTCAACTTCCGGTCTGTTCAATTGGAGGTAGTAACTCTTTTACGAAATGAGTTGCGTGAAAATGAAAGATGGGTGAATGATCCTGATTATTATCCGTACAATATCTACAATTCTTATGCTATACGATACAGCTTCAGGAAAGACCTGGAAGTTAACCTAAGTTATACGGAATTGATCTTAAAAGGAGATACGGCCGTAAGAAACTATAGCAAAAGCAATGCAAATACAGGCTTATCTTTTGGTGCAAAGTATGCTTTTTATCATCCTGCACACAAATCTGTCAGAATTTCCATTTTCGGCCAGCTCACCATTCCAAAGGCAGAGTACATTTTTAAAACGTATTTATCTCCCGAGATAAGGGTTTTATTATCCCATGCATTCATGAAACATTTTGATCTGACGTATAACCTTGGGACATCCTATAGTAATAAACTGGGGAAAATGGTTTTGTTATATGCCATAAATCTTAAGTTGCATGCCGGTAAACGGGTGGATGTTTTTACCGAGTTTTATCAGAATTATACAAAAACTGGGCCTCCCCGAACCCCTCACAAAAGAGGGCTGATTGGTCTGGGATTCTATTTTCTTGAAAATCTGTATATCTATTCCTCCATTGAAGCCGGATGGTATCATGAAGATTCCTTAAACAGTGAAAGGTTTGATATGGGATTAAGTTATCGATTGAACTACTAGAATGATCAATTTTTGTAGTAATAGCTTATTATAGGCTAATAATTGCTTTGATAGTATTTTATTTGCAGAAATATATTTTTCCTGAAATTTATGTTTGATTATCAGAATATGAACTATTTGTAAATAAAGCTCATGAAAAAATCCGGAGTAGTTGTCAGCTTAATTTTGATTGTAGTATTTTTTATATCCCAGTGCAAAGAAGACCTCTGGGAACCATGGTGGAAATTTCATACACCCCTTGAAGATCCTGAAGCCGGACCTCCGGCAGGCAATCCTGATGGTCACTATTTGGTACCACCCGAGGCACAGGCTGAAGATGTTACCAACCCCGATCATATAATAGGCACAGGCACACCGGAAAGCTGCACCTGCGACGATTTTGTTGATGCAGTCGCACAGGGTGGGACGATCGTTTTCAATTGTGGGCCTGATCCTGTAACAATAACAATGGACCGACCGGCAAAGGTTTTTAATGATACTGATCCTGATATTGTCATTGACGGTGGTGGTTTGATTACATTAAGCGGAGGGGGGGAAACCCGGATTTTATACATGAATACCTGCGATCCGGATCAGGTATGGACAACAGAGCATTGCGACAACCAGGACCATCCCAGGCTTACAATACAAAACCTGACTTTTGCTGACGGGAATTCAACAGTTGAAAGAGAATACGACGGAGGAGGAGCAGTGTGGATTCGCGGTGGCCGTTTCAAGATTGTGAACTGCCGGTTTTTTAATAATTATTGTGCCGATCTGGGTCCTGACGTGGGTGGAGCGGCTGTAAGGGTATTCAGCCAGTATAATAATTTGCCTGTTTATATTGTTAACAGCACGTTTGGAGGTCCCGGTGACTATGCCAATGTGGGTGCAAACGGAGGAGCAATAAGCAGCATTGGCGTATCATGGACAATCATCAACAGCCTGTTTACGCACAACAAGGCTATCGGTAACGGAGGCAATCCTGCCCAGGGTGGAACACCCGGAGGTGGCAGTGGAGGGGCCATATACAACGATGGAAATACAATGACGCTTACAATACTGGGTACAATAATTGAATACAACGAGGTCAATGCATACGGTTCGGCTATTTTCTTTGTAAGCAATGACCATTCCGGCAACATAAGGATCGACGAATCAGTTATAACCAATAATATTGGGGGCTCGTGGTATCCTGTATATCCCCAGATTTCAATGCATAGCGATACCCCGATTGAAGTGACAAACAGCATCATCGAATAGTTATTTTTCCGGAGGAAAAACTTCACAAGATTTTAAGAGTCTTATCCTATTGAATATGTTAAGAGCAATTCATTGATATGAACTAGAGTATTCATATTGGCAATTTCCGGCCTATAAATAATCAAACAAGGTATCCTGATGTAAAGAAGAGCTTTCCTGTTTGAATCTTAAACCGATGAATGGAAGAGAATAGCAAATATAATACAGTCATTAAAAATTGTTCTTATAGAAACTTTTATATTTTTGTCAAAAAGAAGCGATCTGTGGATACAACGGAAATACTAATCAAGATCAGGAAAATTGTCCGGTCAATAAACCTGGAATCCAAGAAGATTCAAAAAGAACATGGAGTAAGCATTCCCCAGGTGCTTTGCTTGAACTTTCTGCATGATGCACATAATTATCAGTCTACCCAGGGCGATATACGCAAGTTTTTAAATTTAAATTCGAGTACGGTAAGCGGTATAATAGACCGGCTTGAGAAAAAGGGGTATTTGGCCAGGCTTCCGAAAACCGGTGATAAACGAATTGTCAATATTGCCTTAACATCGGCAGGGGATAAACTGTTGAGCAATATACCATCTCTTCTGCATGAACAATTGTCAGAAAAGCTTCAAAAACTGGATGACAACAAACTTAAAACTGTTGAGAATAGCCTGGATACGCTTGTGAATCTGCTGGAAATTCAGGAAATAAAAGCCTCTCCTATGATTACCAACGATGATTCCCTGGAGGACAATGCAACGGAAGATTTAACATAGCACATACTATAAATCAACTAACTGAATACTTCTTGGGGAAAGGAATTAAGGATAACATTTACAGACGGGATTTCCTTATATTATTCGTTTCCGAAAGGTTATTCATTAGTCTATTGCTTAATAGCTTCCAGAAGTTTTTCATCTTCCGGAATGTCTCCTTTTGACATATTAATGGCAGTTTCGATAAGTGCCAGGTGTGAATATGCCTGTGGGAAATTGCCCAATAAGCGTTTCGTTTTAAAATCGATGGCTTCACTAAACAGTCCCAGATGATTGCTATAAGAAAGCAAATCGTCAAACATTTTCTTTGCTGTATCCTTTTCGCCGATTACGTGCAAACTATTGATCAGCCAAAATGTGCAAATGACAAAAGAAGAACTTGGGTATCCAAAATCGTCTTTATTTTTGTATCTGTACATCAATCCGCTTTTACACAACTCTTTGCGAATTGTCAAAACGGTTTGTTTGTATTTTTCATCTTTGGCGTCACAAAAACCATAAGGTTCCATCAATAACAAAGCAGCATCCAGGTCATTTGATCCATAGCTCTGTGTGAATGAATTCAACTCTTCATTCCAGGCATTTGCATGGATGTCTTCCTTAATAGCATCGGCAAGCGGTTGCCATTTTTCAATATAATCATGCATACGTATTATACTGGCAATTTTTATTGCCCTGTCAATAGCAACCCAGCATAATACTTTTGAAAATGTAAAGTGTTTTTCTTCGGTCCTGATTTCCCAAATGCCTTTATCGGGCTTTTGCCAGTTCTCTTTTACTATTTCCACAATACTTCTGGTTATTGTCCATAAGGATTCGCTGTTTTCAAGGGAAGTTTCAAAATACCTGAATTGTTGTGAAATAACATCTACCAGGATGCCATAGATATCGTTTTGTTTTTGAATATGCGCTGCATTCCCAATACGAACCGGAGCCGAATTATGGTAACCCTTAAGATGGGAAAGCGTTTCTTCAGGCAAGATCTTTTCCTTGTTAATACCATACATGATCTGAATCTTCTCATTCTTATCGGGAATGATATCAAGAATAAAATTCAAAAACCTTTTCACCATATTATAATGTCCCAGTTTCAGGACTACCTTAACAACCATCGAGGCATCCCTTATCCAGCAAAAACGATAATCCCAGTTTCTTTCTTTGCCGAGGGTTTCAGGTAGTGAAGTGGTTGCAGCAGCCAGAATGGCCCCTGATTTATCATAGCTAAGGATTTTCAGTGTAAGGGCACTGCGTATGATTTCATTTTGGTATAAAGAGAAAAGCTTTATTTCATTTGACCAGTTCAACCAGTATACGTTGGTTCTCTGTAGTTTTAAATACTGCCTTTCAATGGTTTGTTCCAGAAGTTTCTGATTGTAACTGATCAGGATAAATTCGTCCTTTTCTAATCG
>Ga0315548_1000609_pt1 | contig 32784 bp, 27 predicted proteins | sample SalMarSW160110MG_2_FD_202540 | JGI IMG/M metagenome (GOLD analysis project Ga0315548, IMG submission 202540) | Salt marsh sediment microbial communities from the Plum Island Ecosystem LTER, Massachusetts, United States - Salt Marsh Sediment SW1601-110 ... | reverse complement strand
ATAAGGATGCTAAAATAAATTGGCAATTTACAACCAAGGATGCCAGGATAAAACTCAATCGACTTTATCCGTCAATCGAAACTTGACATGACACTAGTTTATATATGTACTAAAATTATCAATAATATACGTATAGCTGCTATATTCTGTATATTTTGGTACAGATCTGGTTTTATTATATTCATCGTTATTATATATTCTCATGTGATAAGAAAAAGTTGGTATTACCTCTATCTCCCCTCTATACAAACCTATGACTTATATAAATTATTTCAAAGGATTATCCTTAAGCTGCCTTTCTATGGCGCAGACCTGCCTGCTGCAGGCAGGCTTGCGCCATTTTGTGAGCAATAAGATTTTGCGATAATCTTCCATTATTAATATAATTATTAACAATTGACCTCCATTTATTAACTCCATCAATTTCGTGTAAAAGTTTTGTTTTATTTGCATTTAGAAATAAAACCCAAATAAAAAACCAGTATGAGCGGATTTTTTGGCAGCGTATTAAAAGGCGATTGTGTAGCGGATGTCTTTTATGGCACCGATTACCATTCTCACCTTGGCACAAAAAGGGCAGGGATGTCTTTTTTTTCTGAAAAAGTCGGATTTCAGCGTGCAATACATAGTCTTGAGGATGGTTACTTCCGAAATAAATTTGAGAATGACATGAAAGGTTTTGTTGGGAACATTGGTATTGGTGTAATAAGTGATAACGAAGCGCAACCAATCCTTGTTACCTCTCATTTGGGACGCTTTGCAGTTGCTACGGTAGCAAAAATTGTGAATATCGATGAGTTGGAGGACCGGTATATGCAACAACATCGAACATTCTCCGAGACAAGTCAGGGTTCGGTAAATCCTACTGAACTTGTAGCCATGCTCATCGCTGAGTGTAAAGATTTTGTATCAGGGATTGAGAATGTCTATGAGAAAGTGAAAGGCTCCTGTTCTTTATTAATTTTGAATGAGAATAGTATTATTGCAGCCCGCGATAAATTGGGAAGAACACCCATTGTTATTGGGAAAAAGAATACAGGGTATGCAGCTTCTTTTGAAACCTGTGCATTTCCTAACCTGGGTTACAAAACAGAATACTTTGTTGGCCCGGGAGAAATTGTAAAACTGACGGCCGAAGGATACGAACAGTTGCGCAAACCGAATGAGAAGATGCAAATATGCGCTTTCTTATGGGTTTATTATGGTTATCCACCTTCATTTTACGAAGGAATAAATGTTGACGAATGCCGCTATCGATGTGGTGCTGCCTTAGCTAAAAATGACAAATCGGAAGTCGATTTTGCTGCAGGCATACCCGATTCAGGAGTTGGACATGCAATGGGATACAGCAATGAAAAGAATATTCCGTTAAAACGTCCCTATTCAAAATATACTCCCACATGGCCGCGCAGTTTTATGCCGCAAAGTCAGGAAATGCGTGATCTTGTTGCAAAAATGAAACTGCTTCCCAATACATCCATTATCAAAGATCAGCGAGGTGTATTTTTGGATGATTCAATTGTACGAGGAACGCAGCTGAAAGATAATGTACGCGACCTGTATGCATCAGGCATGAAGGAGGTACATATGCGTATTGCGTGTCCGCCACTTACTTATCCCTGTGAATTTCTGAATTTCAGCCGTTCCCGTTCGCACCTCGATCTGGCTACTCACACAGCAGTAAAGGAACTGGAAGGGAAAGAAAATGTGGATATGAAAGAATATTCGGATCGAAATAACGGGAAATACGGTGCCATGGTTGAACAAATTAGAAAGAACCTTGATTTAACAAGTCTGAAATATCAGAAACTGGATGATCTGGTAGATGCTATTGGTTTGCCAAAAGAAAAACTATGTACACACTGCTGGGATGGTTCCAGCTATTTCTAATCCTTATTTTATGAATTGAGATTGTCTTTCTGCAGTCAGGTAATACTTTTCTTCCAACGTAAAAAATCAGCAACGACAAAAGTACTTCCGCCAATATAGATCATATCACTGGTTTTTGCATTAGCTGCAGCTTCTCTATATGCATCTTCAACGTTATAGAATTCCTTAAATACAAATCCCTTACTTTTAAAACCGGCAGATAAAACTGAAATTTTCATTGCACGGGGAATATCAGGTTCACACAAATAATATTTTGCATTTACAGGAAGAATTTGTTGTATTTCTTCGATGTCTTTGTCGGAAACAAATCCCAACACCATATGCAAAGTTTTATGAGGTGTTGATTGGATCTGTAAAAGAATATTCTCAATTCCACTTTTGTTATGCGCAATATCGCAGATTGTCAGAGGATTGTAACCTGCTTCCTGCCATCTTCCCAACAAGCCGGTTGATTTTCTGACTTGTTCAAATCCTTTTCTGATTGATCCGAGTTTCACTCGAATGCCCTTCATATCCAAAACAGCAAGTACCATAAGAGCGGTTGGAATATTTCTTCTTTGATAGTGTCCCAGAAGATCAGTATCCAGGGAATGAAATGTCCAGTGGTAACAATTTGAAAAATTATACCTTACAGAATTCATCATATTTTTCATTCCGTATGCAATTGAAAAATACTGGTCAGCGAAATAGATTTTGCTATTCTTCTTCCCGGCAGTTTGAATAAAGATATCCCTGGTTTCTTCCTGTGTTTCTCCAATCACAACAGGAACACTGTGTTTCATTATACCTGCTTTTTCTTTTGCAATTTGCGCAACCGTGTTGCCCAGAAATGCCGTATGATCTTTACTGATGTTTGTGATCACTGATACTTCAGGAGTAATAATATTGGTTGTATCCAGGCGTCCGCCCAAACCCACTTCAACAATTGCAATATCGGACTTTTTGTAAGCAAAATATTCAAATGCCATAAAAACTGTCATTTCAAAAAATGAAGGTTTTGTTTGTTCAAAGAGCCGTTTGTTATTTTCTGTAAATTCAACCACAAATTGTTTTGAAACAGGCATTCCGTTAACTTTTATTCTCTCCCTGAAATCGAGCAGGTGAGGAGAAGTATAAAGACCTGTGGTATAGCCTTCAGCCTGTAAAACTGATGCCAGCATATGGCTTACTGAGCCCTTGCCATTTGTGCCAGCTATATGTATGGTTAAAAATTTCTTATGCGGATGATGAAAAGCTTTATCAAGAAAAAGTGCATTTTCAAGGTCTGCTTTATAAGCCGGACCTCCAATACGCTGGTACATGGGCAGCGAACGAAACAAATAATCAATGGTTGCCTGGTAGGTCATTGTTTGGAGGTATTCAGTTGCCTTTACTACCAGCTTTCATAATGAATTCTTTCCGGCTTGATCCGATCGGGTGTTTCTTTTATTTCAGCAGGATATCCGAGAGAGATCACGGCCAGAGGTATGATATTGTCAGGAAGCCGGAATATTGTTCGCAGCCCTTCCATTCTGTTTTTTCTCGGGTAAATACCTATCCAACAGGCTCCTAAACCGATCGCATGTGCAGCCAGCAGCATATTTTGTGCAGCTGCAGAGCAATCCAGGAGACCATATCCATCATCATGTTGAAGATTTTCATCAAAACATATCAGAATCGATTTTTTTGCTTCAGCAAGCATGATTGCGCTTTTATGAATCTCCATAATAGCATTACAGGTTTCTTTTTTCTCAAACACGATAAAATGCCATGGTTGCTTGTTAACTGCAGAAGGAGCATACATTCCGGCATGAATAATTTTATCAACTGTTTTGTTATCGATTTCTTTATCAGAATACCTTCGGATACTGCGTCTTGTAAAGATGGCTTGAAGTACATCCATAGTATATTATTTTTTGTGACAAATGCCTGCACAAAATTATAAGAATTAATTTCTAAATTTAATGACTTACATTAATGAAAGAATAATCTATGACAAAGAAAAAAAGTAAGATTTTTGTGTTGGATACAAATGTTCTTTTACATGATTATAAGTGCATCTTCAATTTCCAGGAAAATGATGTAATTATTCCTATAACCGTCCTTGAAGAACTTGATAAATTTAAAAAAGGCAATGATCTGATCAATTTTCATGCACGTGAATTTACCCGGGAACTGGATAGATTATCAGGTGATGGTTTGTTTAATGGGGGGATCCCGTTGGGTAAAGGCTTAGGCAAATTATCCATTGAAACAGGGAAAGTTTTTTCTGAAAAAATGAGAGCATCATTTCCTGAAGACACCCCCGATCATCGTATTTTGGCCATAGTCGAGTTTGTTTACCTGAATAAAAAGAACAGTGAAGTTGTTCTTATCACCAAGGATATTAATCTGCGTATGAAGGCCAAATCAATTGGTGTGATGGCAGGTGATTACGAGAGTGACAAAGTGCAGAATATCGATATGATTTACAAAAAGATCTATACTCTTGAAGATATAGATGATGATCAGATAGCTAAAATATACAATGAAGAGGAGGGCATTTTAATTGATGAAATAAAAATTTCACCACCGCCAAAACCCAATCAGTATTTTATTTTAAAAGGAAATCGATCCAGTGCTTTGGTACATTATAATTCAAACGACAAAGTATTTGAGAGAGTATTAAAACAGAAAGTATATGGCATTGAGCCACGAAATGCAGAACAAACATTTGCTTTTGATGCACTTCTCAGAGATGAGGTACAACTCATATCAATAACAGGGAAAGCCGGCACCGGCAAGACGCTTCTTGCCCTGGCTGCGGCCATTCAGCAACGACAAAAATACACGCAGATATTTCTGGCAAGACCAATAGTACCTCTTTCAAACAGGGATATTGGCTTTCTTCCCGGCGATGCGAAAGAGAAGATCGGACCATATATGCAACCTCTGTTTGATAACCTGGATGTGATAAAGAACAAATTCAGCCCTACCAGCAAGGACTATCAGAAAATTGAGGAAATGCAGAATTCTGAAAAATTAATTATAACTCCATTGGCTTATATCCGTGGAAGAAGTCTTTCCAGAGCCTATTTTATTGTTGACGAAGCACAAAATCTTACACCTCATGAGATAAAGACAATAATTACCCGTGCCGGAGAAGACACAAAAATGGTTTTTACCGGAGATATTGAACAAATTGACACACCTTATTTGGATATGAAATCAAATGGGTTATCTTATTTAACTGATAAAATGATAGGTCAGGAGGTATTCTCTCACATTAATCTTGTGAAAGGGGAGAGGAGTTTTCTGGCAGAACTGGCGAGTAATCTTTTATAATCTTTCAACGAATTATGGCATCAAAAAAAACACTTTACATTGTTCGACACGGTAAATCAGCATGGGATTATGAGAATATTTCCGATATTGACAGGCCACTGAAATTAAGAGGTATCAGAAATGTTTATGAAATGGCCCGCAGATTAAAAATTGATTGTAAAGTACCTGAGGTATTCATTTCAAGTCCGGCAAACAGGGCATTTCATACAGCCTCAATCTTTATCAACGTATATGAGCTATCCTATAGTAAACTGCAAGTTGATAAACGATTGTACGGTGGCGGAATAGATGAGATTTTCAATTTAATTCATTCTCAACCTTCATCTGTGTCAAAACTGATGATATTCGGGCATAATCCTGATTTTTCAGAATTGACCCGGACATTTGCAAAAAAGCCATTTATTGAGCTTCCAACCTGTGGAATTGCTATATTTGACTTTCAATGTTCTGATTGGAAACAAATAGGAAAATCAAATATGAAAAATGAGTATTATGATTTTCCTAAGAAAGAATCCTGACTTCAGACGAACAAAGTGATCATTGTATATGGGGAAAAAGCGCCAAAAAATAATCAACCGCGAATTAAGCTGGCTTTCTTTCAACGAAAGGGTATTGCAGGAAGCAGAGGATAAGAAACACGTACCTTTAATAGAAAGAATTCATTTTCTCGGAATATTCTCCAACAATCTTGATGAGTTTTTTAAAGTTCGTGTTGCCACAATAAAAAGAATGATAGACATTCAGGAAGGGAAACAGCGTGTTGAAGGAGAAAAGCCTATTCGGCTTATGAATAAAATTCAGAAAAAAGTATTAAAACTTCAGAACAGATTCGAGACTGCATTTCACAATATACTCGGCGAATTAGAGAAGCATAATATTTTTATTATTAATGAAAAAGAATTAAATCCAAAGCAGGAAATTTTTGTCAGGAAATATTTCAAGGAAAAAATAATGCCTGAATTATCGCCTATTATGCTGCATAATATAGCGGAGTTTCCTTACCTGAAAGACAAATCGATTTATCTGGCCATAAAGCTTAATAATGGACAAAAAAAGGATTCTGAGTATGCGTTGATTGAAATACCGACCGATTCACTTCCACGCTTTATTGAACTTTCCTCGGAATTGGACAGAAAATTTATCATCTTACTGGAAGATATTATACGATTTGCTCTTGAGGATGTTTTTGCCATTTTTGAATTTGATACCTGTGAAGGGTGGACAATTAAGCTGACCCGGGATGCGGAACTGGATATGGACAATGATGTATCCCAAAGCTTTCTTGAACAGATCTCCAAAGGAGTTATGGGAAGAAAAACCGGGCAGCCTGTCCGTTTTGTATTTGACAATAGTATAGCAAAAGATCTGCTTGATTTTATCATCAAAAAGATAAAACTGGATGAAGCCAATAATCTAATACCCGGGGGAAGATATCACAATTTCAAAGATTTTATGAATTTTCCCGATATAGGTCCAAAAGAACTAACTTATGAAAGGACAAGACCCTTATGGCATAAACTGGTAGAATATAATAAAAGTATTCTGGCAATTATGAATCAGAAAGATTTCATGCTGCACGTTCCCTACCAGGATTTTAATGTTTTCATTGGATTGCTCCAGGAAGCATCCATTGATCCGAAAGTACGTGAAATATCGCTAACTATCTACAGGGTTGCTGACAATTCAAAAGTGGTAAATGCCTTAATGAATGCATGCAGGAATGGGAAACAGGTGAATGTTGTAATTGAATTGCAGGCACGATTTGATGAAGAAGCGAATATCTACTGGTCAAGAAAACTGGAAGAAGTCGGGGCAAATATCTTTTTTGGGATTCCACGACTGAAAGTACATGCCAAATTGTTAAATATTACGCGTATTGAAAATCGTCATTTGGTAAATTATTCCTGCGTAAGTACAGGAAATTTTCATGAAGGAACAGCAAATGTTTATTCTGATCTGACATTATTCACAGCTGATCCAAGAATAACAAGGGAAGTTAAAAAGGTATTTGATTTTTTTGCAAATACTTACCGAAACCAGTCTTATCGACATCTTATAGTGTCTCCTTTATACATGAGAAAGAAATTTTATCGGTTGATTGATAATGAGATACAAAATGCGCAGAAAGGCAATAAATCTAAAATAATATTGAAGATCAATAATCTTGTCGATAAGGAGTTTATTTACAAATTGTATCAGGCAAATAACGCAGGAGTTGATATCGTACTTATTATTAGAGGAATTTGTTCATTAATACCCGGTATTCCTGGAATGAGTGAACATATAAAGGCAATTAGTATAGTTGATAAGTTTCTTGAACATTCAAGAATTACGATTTTTCACAACAATGGGAATAAACTGTATTATATTTCTTCGGCTGACTGGATGGGGAGAAATCTGGATAGAAGAATTGAGGTAGCCTGCCCGTTATACGATAAAGAGATTCAAAAAGAAATTGAGGATATGATAAAAATTCAAATGCGTGATAATGTGAAAGCCAGAATTATTAATGAGGAACAGGATAATATTTATGTAACTTCCGAAGATCCTCAGGAGATTCGCTCACAGTTTCAGCTGTATGAATATTATAAGCGTAAGTTATTTAAAAATTAATTTGCCGGATCTGTACTTTTCATCAACCTCTCCTTTTCTATATTCGATTTTTTTATCCTAATTATCAACTTATCTTTACGACCAAAAAAATAAATTTTATGAATTTTGAATTATTATGCCGGGATGTCAAAGTTTTGGTGGAAGAGGTTGCTGGTTTTATTAAGAATGAGAGAGAAAAAAATTCATCAAATAGATTTATGGTTAAAGGGAAACATGATTTTGTTACAGCGACAGATAAGAGTGCAGAACTCAGATTGGTGAAAGGATTGCAGAATATTCTGCCGGAATCCGGATTTATTGCGGAAGAAGGAACAGGATCTAAAGCCAACAAAACATACAATTGGATCATTGATCCGATTGACGGTACTACCAATTTCATTCATGGTTCTCCACCCTATGCGATCAGTGTTGCGCTTATTGAAAATGAAGAGATTGTGATTGGAATTGTTTATGAAGTAGTAAGTTCCGAGTGTTTTTATAGTTATAAAAATGCTTTGGCATATTTAAATGGCAATCCTATTTCTGTTTCACAAACCTCTAAAGTCTCCGATTCATTAATAGCAACAGGTTTTCCATATACAAGTTATGAACGTATGGCACCTTTTATGAAAAGCCTGGAGTACTTCTTTACCCAAACACACGGGGTTCGCAGACTGGGTTCTGCAGCAACGGACCTGGCATATGTTGCCTGTGGAAGATACGATGCTTTTTATGAATACAATTTAAGTGCCTGGGATGTTGCAGCCGGAGCATTTCTGGTACAGCAAGCAGGTGGGAAAGTGGGGGACTTTCATGGTGGCAAAAATTATATTTTCGGCAAAGAGATTGTAGCTTCAAATGGTGTACTGTTTGATGAATTTCAAAAAAAAGTTGAACAACTAATGAATTCATAGAACAATGGGTAAAGTACTTACATTTAAGGATAAATTATTGTTATTCCCTCTTTGGGTATTAACACTTTTTCCATTGCAAGTTCTTTTTATTATTTCAGATTTTTTATTCTTTATATTGTTTTATGTTATAAGATATAGAAAAAGTGTTGTCCTGGAGAACCTAAAGAATTCTTTTCCAGGTAAAGATCAAAGAGAATTGTTACAAATCGCTATCAGGTTTTATCGTTATTTGTGCGATTATTTTATTGAAAGCATTTATCTTATTAATATGAGCGGAGATGAATGTAACCGAAGGTATTACTATAAAAATAAGGAGCTTGTAAATCATCTTTTCTCACAGGGTAAAAGTCTTATTTTTGCAACCAGCCATTACGGAAACTGGGATTGGGCTGCTAATATGAGCATCAATTTTCCGCACAAAATATACGGCATGTATAAGCCATTATCGAGCAAAGTATTTAACAGATTATTTATTGATCTAAGGGCCAAATTCGGAGCCATTAGTACACCGATACTACAAACTTTCAGGGTTGTAACTGAATCAATTAAAAATAATGAATTGTTTGTTTTGTATCTTGTTGCTGATCAGAGACCATTAAAGAAAGATCTGGATTACTGGACTACTTTTCTGAATCAGGAAACTCCAATGTTAACAGGAATGGAAAAACTTGCTCAAAGATTTGATCTGGCCGTGGTTTTTTTTAATATGAAAAGAGTAAAAAGAGGTTTTTATGAAATAAAACTTGAATTGATTACAGATGATGCAAAAAATAATAAGCCCTATGAAATTACCGAAAAATATGTGAGAATGGTTGAACAATTGATACATTATCAACCGGAGTGTTATCTTTGGTCACACAGGAGATGGAAGTATGACCCAAAAATATTTAATCCAAAGTCCGTTACCAAATGAATATTCTAATCGCTGTTGTAATTCTGAATTGGAACGGAAAAAAATTTTTGGAGACTTTTCTTCAATCAATATTAGAATATTCCATTGATGGAAGAAGCAAAATTTACATTGTCGATAATCATTCAACCGATGACTCATTGGAATATGTTCGTTTGAACTTTCCGGATGTGGGAATCATTGAATTTGATGTTAATCACGGATTTGCAAAAGGGTATGCTCTTTCTCTCCCCAGGATAAATGCAAAATATTATATGCTTTTGAATTCGGACGTGGAAGTTACCAAAAACTGGCTGAATCCTTTGGTTGATCTTCTTGAGAAGGATCCTTCAATTGCAGCTGCAATGCCAAAAATCAAATCGTTTACCAGGAAGGATCATTTTGAATATGCAGGAGCAGGAGGAGGCTTTATTGACAAGTTCGGCTACCCGTTTTGCCAGGGTAGAATTTTAACTGAAATTGAAAAAGATACGGGACAATATGATCAATGTCGTGAAATATTTTGGGCTTCCGGTGCATGCATGTTTTTACGGTCTGAAGTGTACCTGAAAGCCGGAGGCCTGGATGGCGACTTCTTTGCTCATATGGAAGAGATTGATTTGTGCTGGCGAATCAAAAGATTAGGATATAAAATTTACTATTGTCCTGAATCACAGGTTTATCATGTTGGAGGAGGAACACTTCCCAATGATAATCCCAGGAAATTGTATTACAATTACAGGAACAGTCTGTACTTATTGATTAAAAATTTAACGGGAGTGCAATTGTTAACCATAATGATACCAAGGTTTTTCCTGGATTGCATTTCATGTTCACTCTATTTAATTCAGGGAAAATTCTCTTTTTTTATGTCTGTTATCCGGGCTCATATCAGGTTTTATTTCAGATTGCCGCATTTGATTTCAAAACGAAAGGCATTTAACAGAATTATAGCTACAAATAAGGTCGACCAGATCTATAATAAGAGTATTGTTTTTAGTTTTTTTATAAGGAAAAAAAAGTATTTTACTGATCTGGATTTTTAATATTGCCGTTCACTTTGTGATTGCCATGAATAGTCACATTCAGCAATAATGATTGACTGACATCCACAACATTTTCAAGAACATGCAGTGAGAATTCAACTTTTCCCTCTATTCGGTTTTTTCTGAATATTTTCCAGAAAAAATCATTTCTGTTGTAAAACTTACCGGAATACAATGCATCTCCTTCCATTTGTACCTGACCTTCCCCTAAATACAAAGTGGAATGAATACCAAAATCCTTGTACTGGATATATAGCTCTGATATGCTTCCATTACGGATATCATAATCATATACGTTCCTTAATCGGTCATAAGACATAGTATAACCTGCACTGAATGATAATGAATCCAGGAATACAGGTTTTGGATGAAATACTCCGGCTCTGACATACAATCCACCGTTATCTCTTATATGATCATCAGAATCAGGTTCTTTCGAAAGGGCATAATGAGTCATAATAAGATCCTGCCTGTAGAACAAAAAGGAAGATTTTAACATGCCACTTGCACCAATAACAAATACTTCACGATTTGTTTCTGTTTGTCGTGATGTCCAATCCAGCCAAACATTGTGAAATCCCCATTGCTTTCTCAACTCGATAAAGATACCTTCGCAATTTGGTCTGTAATAAAAAATTGTATCCGATTGCAAAACATTTGGCATATCAATCAGGTTTCTTCTGTGAAAAGACCCCAGGAGAAACAAAGCGGGGTTTTTATGAAACCGGAAATAGATCAATGGAACTAAACTGCTCTTATCGATTTCACTGCCAAATTCATACAGAAGATCCAAACCAACGGAAAAACTATAGAACTCATGAACTGCCAGACCTGCCGAACCATATGTTCTTACCCCGAACATTGTTTGGGGTATTGAATAATCATTATAGTATTCTCTGTTGTCAAAAAAACCATTAAAACCTGCGTCCCAGATAAACGTTTGTGCCTTAGACTGAGAATTTGAACAAAATATCCCTAACACAATTATGATATGAACACAAGCTTTTTTAACTTTCATCCCGAATAAATTTGTGCATAAAAATCAAGGAACACTAAATATATTGTTTTTGATTTAATTATGGATGCTTTATTCATTCTTTGTTCTGAATGGACGGAATAGTATTTATGGTTCAATGAATGGGCATTACCGGATTTATTATCGAAACTTAAAAGGAGATGAAACAAATCCAAGTGGCAAATAAGCAATTCGTTTTATATCAATCAATGAAATCTGCTTTACTTAGGGTTACTTTTAGCTTCATTTATGTATTAATAGAAACCAAATACTAGTTCATACATCAATTGGAGAAGTAAATTATTTCATTTTCAATTGATTAGAATATTTACCATAGATGACCATAAGTAAAAACTACAAATGGGAAAATGAACATTTCCTTGTGGCCGATGATGACTATTATAGCTATTTACTAGTTGAAAAAGTACTCAGAAGAACTGGGGCGAGAGTAGATTATGCTTCTAATGGTGCTGATGCGCTGAATGAAATAGTGTCTAATTCCACATTTACGGTTGTTATTCTTGATATATTAATGCCAAAACTATCTGGTTTTGAAGTCATAGAGGCTGCGAAGAAAATAAGGCCGGAGATTATCTTCATTGCTTACACGGCAGATATTTTAAGCTTGCATAAGATTAAATGCACAAATATGGGATTTCATGCCTGCGTTGCAAAACCAGCCTTGCCTTCAAGATTATTAAACACTCTTGAGGAGGTATTTGTCTTAAGAGAACAGTTATTGTAATCTTTGTGGATTTTCAAATACTTCGGTTATTCTTTCCAATTGATTTGCCCTGGATCCCTTAACCAATATGGTATAATCATTAAGCTTATGCGGATTGAGGAATCTTGTAAGATCATTGTAGGAGGATAAGTAAGTGAAGGAGGGATCCATGGAACTGAAAAATTCCTCACCAACGAGTATGCATCTATTTAATTTCAGGGTTTTCACAAGTTTCACAAGGTTTTCATGTTCTTGTTTAGAATGAGTGCCCAATTCTTTCATGCTTCCTAACACAACAAGTTTTTTCTTTGCTTTCAGTTTTGAAAAACTCTGCAATGCTTGTTTCATACTTGTTGGATTGGCATTATAACAATCGAGAATAAGATGTATTGATCCGAAATGTAAAATCTCGGAACGGTTATGCAATGGGACATATTCTTCAATTCCTTTATTTATTTCCGAAAATGGGATACCCAGATCAGCTCCGATGCATGCAGCGGCCAGTATGTTTTCCAGATTATAATCTCCATAAAGTTGAGATTCCAGTGTATAATCATACTGATTGAAATAAGTGATCTTAATATTTAACCTGGGATAGGATTCATTCAATTCCCCTGAGCAGATGCCATTTGAAACATTATACAACACTTTGTTTTTGTATGATTTCAAGAGTTTGCTCAAAATTTTGTCAGCACCATTTAAATAGATCTTACCCGATTTGGCAAGTAAGTAATTGTATAACTCACTTTTTGCTTTAATAACACCCTCAAAACTCCCAAAACCTTCAAGATGTGCCAAACCTATATTGGTAATTAGTCCACTGTCAGGAGAGGCTATTTCACAGAGGTCTTTTATTTCTCCAGGGTGATTAGCTCCTATTTCAATTACTGCATATTGAGTATTTGAAGGAATTGATAAAAGGGTCATTGGAACTCCTATATGATTATTCAGGTTTCCTTCTGTAGCCTTGCAAGAGTATTTTTTAGCAATTATATTTTTAATTAACTCTTTTGTTGTGGTTTTTCCATTTGTACCGGTCAGAACTATTACCTTAAAGTTCGATTTTTTTCTGTGGTAGGCAGCTAATTTCTGTAAAAAGTCAAGGGTATTTTCTACACGATAAAAATTTCTTTTCCCGGCTAATGCAGGATCCTCTGTCACAGCAACAGAAGCGCCGGAGTCCAGGGCCTTCCGGGCATATTCATTCCCGTTAAAGTTTTTCCCCGATAATGCAACAAAGATTTGTCCCTTTTTTATTATCCGGGTATCTGTGCAGACATTGCCTGGTTTATAGTATTTATTATAAAACTGAATTAATTCCTCCATTGATTCTCAATGAAAAAGGCTGCCAAAAGGCAGCCTTTAAAGATAATGCTTTATTTGTATTAATTTCCTCCCGGACTTCCAACTCTGACCATAGCACACCTGAATCCTAAATCGTCACGTGAGGAACTTTCATCGAGGTATCTGCGGGCTCCTGGCGTCATCCAGTAAGCACGATCGCGCCATGAACCACCTTTGTAGACTCTTGTGTGATCTGAAATCAGAGAACTTTCATCTCCCACTTCTCTTGAATACATCCTTCCTGAACCACGTTCCTGATCACGAACTCCTGAATTCCAGTCACCTCCTTCCACAATACTTGATTCATAATCGCCATCGCGATAATTTCTATAATCAGCTTTTTTATAATTCCATCTGTTAATTGCTTCATCAACACTGATTTCAACGTAGCGTAATCTACCCAGACTGTCTTTTTCGGCGATATTGCCTTCTTCATCAGTTGCCAGTTTTTTAAATACGTTACCTCTGAATGGATTAAACTCATCAACATCTTCAAATGAAAGCGGGCGATAAATATCCTGTACCCACTCATTAACATTACCAGCCATACAATACAGGCCATAATCATTAGGCCAGTATGAATCTACTGGTGCAGGCACAGTTGCATTGTCATTTAAGTCACCGGCAAGACCCATTAAGTCACCACGTCCTCTGATAAAGTTGGCACGCATCTGCCCTCTGTTCTTTTTACTGTCCATTCTTACATTATGTCCGTCCCAGGGGTAAATTCTCCGTTCATAAACACGTTCTTCAAACGTATTTCCGATTAAAGCCAAAGCGGCATATTCCCATTCGGCCTCAGTAGGAAGTCTGTAACGAGGGAGAAGGATACCATCTTCAAGTTTTACTCGTCTTGTATCTTTATTGGGATCCAGGTCGGGAAGATTTTCCCTGACGAGACCTTCGTACTGACCGGCCAAATATGCTTCCGTATTGAAGTTCTCTTCATTTACCTGATTAGGGTCAGGATTAAGAATACCTTCACGAATTAATATTCCTTCGTTTACCCTGTCAGTTCTCCAGGAGCAATAGTCGGTTGCCTGCAACCAGTTTACTCCAACAATAGGATATTCGTTATAGGACGGATGACGAAAGTAAAATTGAACATATGGTTCATTGTAAGCCATTGGTCTTCTCCATACCAGTGTATCAGGAACAGCATTTCTATATACTTCGGGATAATCAATAAAGACTCTGTGGATCCAATGCATATATTCACGGTAATCGACATTTCTGATTTCAGTTTCATCCATATAAAATGAACTGACAGTTACACGTCTTGGAATATTATTCCAATCGTATAGCACATCCTGTTCCACACGTCCCATCGTAAACGTTCCACCTTCAATTAATACGAGTCCCGGGCCGGTTTCTTGTTCATAGCCATACTTGACTTCAAATCCACCATTATCCGGATCGTTATATCTCCAGCCTGTTGTAGATGAAGAAGATTTTCCACCACCACCACAGGATGATAGAATAAAGGCTAAGATCACTAATTGTGCAATTACAGACAGCTTAAATTTCATGATCAAACGGTTTTATTAATTATTTTACTTTACTCTAATATACAATTTCCAACAATAATAAACTAAATCTTGGGGCATTTTATTGCCCCTTTCTTGTTACTTTTCCTGTTATACTCCAATTTGTACAAAAAAGTTACTTCATGAGCAGCTAATTTTGTAAATCTTGAATTCGCTCCTGACAAATTTATATCATACGTATAAAAAAATGACCAATTTTTATAACTAGTTCCTAACAATACTATTAGTGCATCTACCTGGAAGCGAAGATTCTGTCTTAGATATATTCCGGCAAAAATGATCTCATATTTAATTCTTCCTCCATAAATAAACTCATTAAAATTGTTTTGCAATGATAATACAGCAAGAGGCTCAACGAACAATTCTTTTTGATTGTAGGATGAATTAAGACTGTAACTCCCGGTATATGAAAAATTGTATTTTCTGGTTAAATTCAGATGGGAAACAGCTGCAACATTTGCAATGTGAGATATTGATGCTGCCAGCCAGGTTTGCTCATTCACCCCAAATTCAATTCCGGCAGAGAAATCAAAAAATTTAAAATTTTCATTGGCCGGAATATTCGATGAACTCATATTTTCATATTCCAGTTGTGATAAATTTGCCTGATAAATGTTATAGCCGCCATTTATACCGGCTGCAAAATCAATTTGCTTTCCGATTTTTGTTTTATAACCATAGATTAATGAGATCGTTGTCAGGTTTATTATTCCTTTGCCCTGGTTATCATTTGAGAAATGAAGGCCGACAGTACTTTTCAATTTTTCGGAGGAATAGAACATTCCTCCGTCATATGTTATAAAATCGCTTGTTCCCGGCCATTGATTACGATAAGTTAGAGCAAAGGATAATTTTTCTGTATGGGTTATTAAAGAAGGATTAAGTTTGTATAAATTCTCGTGCAGGTTTGAATAGTGTATATCCTGACAATAGCTTGCAAAATCCGCTGTATAGAAAGCGAAAAACAAAGTAACGATTATTTTTGTTATCCGTATGACCATTTGTAAATATGGAACGGTATTTGTTTTGTTTAATTATCTATATTCGAAGCAATAATAGGGAAAACAAGTCGTTTTTACATATTGAGAATTATATTAATGTACCGGGGGAGTTGATATGAAAGCAATTTCACAAAGGATCCTGATAGTTTTTTGTTGTATATTTTTGTTAGAAAATTTTGTTTTTTCCCAGGAAGGAATATATCGGTTAAAATGGCTTGAAAATGGAGTACGTACTTTTCAGTATAATAATCAAATCATAAAGTTTGAATATTTAAGATTTGAAGGGGCATCTTTTGAAGGAGATGATATTATTCCTCTTTATTCCAAAACCTTCTTGCTGAAAAACTATATCAACGAACAATTTAAAGTAACAAATGAAAAATATGAGCCGGTTCCTGATAGCCTTTTAACCAACATTCAAATTCATTCAGAATTGACTCCTCTCCTTCCACAAATAAATTTTTACAATGCAGGAAATACTATTTATATGGACCTTGTTTTGTCTTCACTCAGACACAATCCGGATAACGGGGTCTTAGAGAGACTCATTCAATTTGAGATTGAGAAAATCCCGTATATGTCCCATGATGATGAAAAAGGGTATTTTGCATCAAAAGCGGCAGACAATTCCATTTTGGCAACGGGTGGCTGGTACAAAATAGCAGTAGATAATACAGGAATTTACAAATTGACTTATAGTGATTTGGAGAGTCTGGAACTTTCAAATCCTGCAAATGTCAGGATATTTGGTAATGGAGGCAGACAGTTGGGTTATTTTAATAATGAATCCAGACCTGAAGATCTTGTTGAGTGTCCGATATATATGAACAAAGGATCCGATGGTGTTTTTAACAGCGGGGATTATATCTTGTTTTATGCAGAAGGGGCGACTGTATGGAATTACGATCCGGTAGACGATTTTTTCATGCAAAAAATACATGATTATTCTAATCACATTTTTTATTTTATAACAACAGATCATGGGGCAGGCAATAAAATTGAGACTGTTAATAATAGCAGTTTAACCGAAACGCATGTTGTGAATTCTTATACCGATGTTTCATTTTACGAAAAGAATCAGAGAAATTTAATACGATCTGGCAGGACATGGTATACTGAACCAATTTATTACGAACCGGTTGATACAGTATTTCAATTTACGAATGCAGCTTTACCTTTTCAGGCAAGAGTTAAAGCTAAGGTTGCCGGTCGGTCTGCATATACAAGAACTGCATCTCTCCTGATAAATGACGAAATTGTGGAAACGCAAAGTTTTCCGATTGTTGATTTATATTACGGGTGGAGGACTTACGCTCATGACAGATATTTCGATTGTACTTTTAATTCAACAAATAACCAGATAAAGGCCGGTATTCAATACCAAAAGATTGATTTATCGGATGAGGCATATCTGGATTATATAACCATTAATGCCAGATGCCTGCTTAATGCAGATAAAACACCGTTTTTCTTCAGGGATAATGCATCTGTCGGGGAAAATAACATAGCAAGGTTTGTTGTAAACCAGGTGAATGATAATACACGTATTTGGGATGTCACAAATATTAATAATGTATTTGCCATTAATGTCCAGACTTCAGGTACTTCCCTGGAGTTCAAAGCGAGAGTTGATTCGCTCAGGGAATATGCCGTTGTAGATCTTTCATACGATTATCCCAGACCTATTACTAATGAGTCAGTTGAAGGAATTGGCATGATCGAAAATCAAAACATTCGCAGTTTGGATGCTTTTAATTATATCATTGTAGCAAAAGAAGAATTTTTTGATCAGGCTGAGAGGTTAGCAGATTACCACCGTGAAAACAGCGAGTTAAGTGTTTTGGTAATCAATCCCCAAAAAATATATAATGAATTTTCTTCAGGAACACCGGACGTGACTGCCCTCAGAGATTTTTTCAGACATCAATACCAGTTAGGAGGAGATGAGGGACTTAAATATGTGTTATTGTTTGGTGACGGATCCTACAACAACCACATGAATGTATCGGAAAATACAAATTATATACTAACCTATCAGTCAGAAAATTCTTTGGTTCCTACTGCATCGTATATTACAGATGATTTTTTCGGTTTGCTTGATGAAAATGAAGGCGGGGCAGAAGGTAAACTTGATATTAGTATTGGTAGATTGCCTGTAAAACTGATCGGGGGCGATGATATTGAGGCGGAAGAAGTAGTCAATAAAATACTGCACTACAATGCATCGGAAATGTCGGAATGGCGCAGGTTACTTTGTTTCATGGGTGATGACCAGGCTGACGGAGGATCTACTTATGATGGCATAGTTCATATGCGGCAGGCGGACTCATTGGCTACATTGGTGCAAAAAAAAGTTCCCGGATTTGAAACCAAAAAAATATTGCTTGATGCCTACCTCCAGGTTACTTCAGCAACAGGGCCTACATACCCTGAAGCCAAAAAAGAATTAATGAATGCATTTAATAAGGGGGTCCTGATTTTTTGTTATAATGGCCATGGTGGTGAAAATGGGATAACGGGCGAGAAAGTTTTACTTGCATCCGACATTGCATCCATGAAAAACATTGACCATCTGCCTCTTTTTATTACAGCAACCTGTGAGTTTAGCAGATTTGATGATGTAACCATGGAGAATGATGAAATCCTGCCAAAAACAACCGCAGGTGAAACCTTGATCTTAAACCCGGATGGAGGAGGAGTGGCTTCTTTAACAACAACCCGTGTGGTTAGTGGAAACCAAAACTATAACCTGGCTTATAAAGTCCTGGAAACACTTTTTATTTCCAATGATGAAGGACAGCCATATAGGATAGGGGATGTTGTTAGAATTGCCAAAAATAAACTTTATGATAATAACAAATTAAACTTCACACTTCTTGGTGATCCGGCGATGTTGTTAAAATATCCGAGATACAGAATTATTACGGATAGCATAAATCATCTTTCACTGGAATCATCAGAAGCAGATACTTTGAAAGCCTTTGGCAAAATGACGGTTTCCGGTTTTGTGGCGGGGAATGACAGTGCAATAATCAATGATTTTAATGGGATTGTATATCCGCATGTTTATGATAAAATCGTTGAATATACCACCATCGGGAATGATGGAATTTCACCCTATACCTATCGCGATCAAAAGAACTTAATATACAAAGGTAAAGCTACTGTAAACGAAGGGAGATTTACCTTTAGTTTTGTTGTTCCGAAAGACATCTCATACAATATTGGAAAAGGTAAAATAAGTTATTATGCTGAGAATGGAACAATTGATGCAAAGGGTGAAACAAGGGATGTATTTATCGGAGGTACTGATATCACAGTTGAAGTCGATTACGATGGGCCTGAAATTGAACTATTTATGAATGATGAACGTTTTGAAGATGGGGGTATGACGAATAGAAATCCTTATTTGTATGCCAAATTGTATGATGAAAATGGAATCAATACAACAGGAGTGGGAATAGGGCATGATATTACTGCCATTCTTGACTGGGAAGATTATAATACCTTTGTTTTAAATGAGTACTATGAAGCAGATACTGATAATTTTCAATCCGGTACTGTTAAGTATCAGCTTTCAGACCTGGAGGAAGGTGAGCACTACCTGTTCATGAAGGTTTGGGATGTGTTTAATAACTCTTCTGATGCAGATATTCATTTCGTTGTTGAAATATCAGATGGTTTGGTGGTTGAAGAAGTGCTAAATTATCCAAATCCGGCAGTTGATTTTACCTATTTTGAATACACGCATAATTTTCCCGGGGAAGAACATCAGGTTACTCTTCAAATATTTGATATTTCAGGCAGGCTTGTAACTTCAATCTCCAGAACAATGTATGAATCCGGCTTTGTTTCAACACCATTGAGATGGGATTGCAACTCAGGATCAGGTTTACGAGCCGGAGTTTATCCATACAGGTTAAGTGTTACTACCTCAGGAGGGACTTCATACATTAACCAGAAACTTATAATATTAAGGTAATTACATCGTTTTATAATTAATTTTTATATTTGCGGACATTTAAATTTCAAAGAATGATAAAGAAAGTTTTTTTTATAGTTTTTGTTTTCATTAGTATTTCTATTGCCAGAGCAGCAGATGATGATGATGATGTGTTGGGAAGACAAAAAAGTCTGAATGCAATTGTTACCACTGTTCCATTTTTGACAATTGCCCCCGATTCACGAGCCGGTGCAATGGGAGATGCCGGTGTGGCCACTTCTCCGGATCTGAGTTCTCAGCACTGGAATGCAGCGAAATATATGTTTATGAAAGAAAAATATGGAATAGGACTCTCATATAGTCCATGGCTAAAGGGAATAGGAGTTACCGATCTAAACCTGTTATACCTTTCCGGCTATTACAAATTTGATAACAGGCAAGCAATCAGTGCAGGACTTAGGTATTTTAATTTGGGTACTATTGACTATACGACATATGGTGGAGAACCGGCAGGAACCGGAAGACCGAACGAATTTGCACTGGACGTAGGGTATTCAAGATTGTTTTCCGATTATTTTAGCATGGCATTGGTATTCAGATTTATTTATTCAGATATTGCTGGTAGTACTGGTTCAATCAATAACATTCCCTATGAACCAGGTATTTCAGTAGCGGCTGACTATGGAATTTATTACCAGCGTCCTTTTCAGATAAGCAAAAAAGATGCAGAGTGGGCGTTTGGCCTGAATATATCAAATATTGGTACAAAGATGTCGTATTCAGAAGGTGATAAGAAAGAGTTTATCCCTACTAATCTTAGATTGGGGGGGCGAATGTCTATTGATCTGGATGAATACAATTCACTGGGTGTCACACTTGATTTGAATAAACTTCTTGTGCCAACACCACCTGTGAGAGATCCTGATGCGGATTCAATAATCGTTGCAGGGAGAGATGATGATGTCGGAACAATAAAAGGAATGATACAGTCTTTTTATGATGCTCCCCAGAATTTTCAGGAAGAAATGCAGGAAATAATGTTCTCGGCAGGAATTGAATATTGGTACAGGAAACAATTCGCTATTCGTGCCGGGTATTTCCACGAGCACCAAAAGAAGGGGAATCGAAAATATATTACAGCCGGAGTTGGTTTAAAATACAATATTTTCTCTATAGACTTCTCCTATCTTATTCCTACTGTCGATGGGAGAAACAGTCCTCTTGCAAATACCATGCGTTTTACTTTAGGCTTTACTTTTGAATAAAGAATATGGAAAACTTCCGCATTGGTTTTGGATATGATGTACATCAATTAAAGACTGGTCGGAAACTAATAATCGGAGGAATACATATACCATTTGAGAAAGGGCCTGTTGCTCATTCTGACGGTGACGTGTTAATCCATTCCATTTGTGATGCTTTGCTCGGAGCTTTGAGTCTTGGTGATATTGGGCTTCATTTTCCTGATAATTCAGATGAATTCAGGGATATTGACAGTAAGATATTGTTGGAAAGAGTAGTGCAGATGATTGATAAAAAAGGATTTAAAGTAGTGAATATGGATTCAACCGTTTTACTTCAGAAACCCAAACTGAAAAATTATATTTCTGAGATGAAAATAGTTTTATCTGCTATTCTGTCGATCAGTACTGATGTGTTAAGTATTAAAGCCACAACAACAGAACATCTTGGGTTTGTTGGCAGGGGAGAAGGAATTGCTGCGCAGGCAGTAGTCCTTTTGTCTGGAAAATAGTATACTGCAGAGTTTTCAAAAATAAACCTCCAGCATGTTTTTCTTTCGTTAAATTAGTCTTTATTAGTTTCCTGAGCGCTTGTTTTTTCATAAATTTACTGTAAAAGACACGTACGCGAAATCAAATTCGAGCATGTCGGGATACTTGTAATCATTTTTCCGGTTTTTTACATTACGTACTATTTTTTACTGAAAAATGATTTGCTGTACAAGTGTTAAGAAATCATAACTATGAATTCTAAAATATATTTCATTGTAAGGAATTTTGCTAAAGGTTTGCTATGGTTGGCAATATTTGTCGGACTGTATTTATTATTTCAGAATTATCTGAGGGTGGATTATCTCAGATGGCTTAAACCGGTATATGAAAATGTCCCATTGGTTTTTATTATTTTTTTATTTTCGGAAATATTAATTGGTATTATTCCGCCTGAGATTTTTATTATATGGGCTCTCAGAAATGAAATCCTGTCCGAATTTTTACTAATCGTTGCTGTATTATCTGTAATATCTTATCTTTCAGGAATTTCAGGGTATGTTATTGGACATTATCTGAACAAATCATTGTTTTACAGGTTTCTGAAAAGACGTTTTCTGAAAAAACTTGATCAAAGGCTGCAGACATTTGGTGTTTACTTAATATTAATTGCTGCTTTAACACCTTTGCCTTTTTCCGGAGTAAGCATGCTGATTGGTTCTGTCAGATACCCCATGAAGAGATTTGTATTTCTGGCGCTTTCAAGGTTTCTGAGATTTGCGATCTATGCTTATGTTTTCTGGCAGGCAAAAGTTTAGATAGTTAGAAGTTTTGAGTTCGAGGTTGCTGGGAGTAATGTTTAACTGTTGAATCGTTTAACTGTGTAATTGTGTAATCGTTAGAAATGATTAATCGATGAATCGGGCAATCGATGAAATGAAGTTAATCAACCAACAGAATGTTTTTTATATAACATCAGTTATTCAATTCATCAGTTCTCCAGTTAATCATATTTAGTATTGATGAGTTGAGAAGGTGGGAAAGTGAGAGAGTGAGAATGTGGGGAAATGGGTAGTAATCAGTATTCGGCATTTAGTAGTCGAGTTGTTTAACTGTGGAATCGTGGAACTGTTGAATTGATTAGTTGAGAAGATGTGTTTAATGTTCAGAGTATAGAGTTTTGAGTCAGAAGACGGAAGACCGAAGTCGGAAGGTATATGTGTTTAATAGTTGAGGGGTTTTGTTGTTGAGGGGTTGATAGAATGGAACTTGGAAGATAAAAGACCGGTGACTTGAGACTGTTTTTTGGTGCTTGGTGTTGGTTGCCTGTCACAAGCAAGTAAATTGGACATTGGATATTGGATATTTGACATTGGAAATTAATGGTGAGTCTTAAGAGAGAAAGTTCTAAGAAAGACTAGAGACTAAAGACCAGTAACTTGAGACTTGAGACTAATTTTTGGTTTTCAGTTACGAATCACGAATTAAGAATGAAATACCAGCAATGGAATATTGCTGTGATAAAACAATCGTTTTGTCAGGTTGGGTTTGAAAATTTTCTCGTAAACATTTCTTTTCCTTGATGTTATAGAAATTAAATTGATTTCCTTTTCTTTGATATAATCATTTATTGCATCCAAAATATTTTTTTCAGTTGTTAAAATATCGCAATCAACTTTCGACGTGTTATAGGATTTCAGAAAATACTCTTTCAGGCCATCCATTTTAATTTTATCCCATTTGTCTGGTTTATTCCCAATATGCAAACAATAAATAGTCAGTCCCATCAAATCTGTAAATCCCATCAATTTTCTAATAACCAGAAAATCAGATTCATCAAAGTCAGTAATATAAACGATTTTTTTGAGGTTTTCAGTTCCGATAAATTCATAATTTTCAGGTACTGCCAATACCGGATGTTTAAGTTTTCTGATAACTATCTCTGTAATACTGCCCAAAATTGAATTTTCCTTTTTGTCTTTGCCTCTTGTTCCCATGACCACAAGATCAGGCTGCAGTTCAGAAGCTATTTGTTGTATTTCTTCTTTTGCAAGACCAGGTCTTATCTCATAACTTATTTTTTCTGAGGGAATACGTGATGCTTTAATATATTTAGACAAGGAAGCCAGGAAGTTATCCATATTCTCTGTTTCGCCTATCATCAGTTTATTTGTAACATCTTCACGGAGTTTGGTTTGGGTGTTCTTGTTGCCGGTTAAATCAATAAGATCATAAGCAGGCGAATAGAATGAATGAAAAAAATTGATTTCAGCATTTGCCTTTTGAGCAATCTTAAGAGCATATCTGCTCGCAAGCGTACTATATTCCGAATAGTCAACCGGAACAAGGATCGTATTAATTTGGGATAAGTTATCCAATAGTTGAGGTGTTGATGTACAAGTAAAATTTACAACAATTTATAAGTATTGTCAAGAAATATTATTCGATCCTTGTATAAATTGCTGATACTTCATCCCAAATACCGCTGCCATCATTCACAAAATAAGACCAGGTGATTTTATTAAAGTCTGAGGCAATGTATCCGGTGCCTTTTATTGTAAAATCGCCAGTGGTAGTTTGTTCGTGAATGACAAGTGTCATATCATTAACCGTGGCTACCACATCAACTGACCATCCCAATTGATAAAAGTTTTCAATTACAATCTGATCATCATCAACAGGATGGATATAAATGTCAACAGTATAGAAGTCAAGAGCAGTTTTAAATTCTGTAGCAGTTTCATCACACTGCCATCGGCCTTCAAGTTTTTCCGCCACAGTTTCTGTCAATTCATCATCGATCATTTCACATGAAGACAAAAAGAAGATTGCAGCTATTACTGGTATTAAATACAATTTTGATTTCATAACCTGATTTTTTAAGAGATACTTTCCAAAATTGTGCCAATTTGTGTTGACTATACAATTAAACTCATATTGTTATATCTTTGTTACATACAGATATGATAATTTTTGTATTTGCTGTTAGCAAAATTAATCAGCGAATTATCAAGTTGCTATTTTCACACAGAAAAATAATGAAGTACATAGATTTTTTTTTCCTATTCATTTTTTTTTGTCGTTCAGGGATACCTCAGGATACTTTGCCTTTACCTGACACAAATAAACTTGTAATAATATTTGCAGGTGATATCATGGGGCATGATACACAAATTGTGGGAGCTTATGATGAAGCAGAAAAAAAATACAATTACGAACCGACTTTCAGGTATATATCTGATTACATATCGACTGCGGATATTGCGGTGGGTAATTTGGAAGTAACTCTTGCAGGACCTCCGTATAAAGGATATCCTCAATTTTCAAGTCCTGATGAATTGGCAATAGAAGCCAAGAAAGCAGGTTTTGATGTGCTTATTAATGCAAATAATCATGCACTTGACAGAGGAAATACAGGATTTCAGAGGACACTGGATATATTAGATAGTCTGCAGTTGTTGCGGGCTGGTACATATCGTGATACATCTGAAAAAGAGAAATATCATCCTTTGATAATTGAAAAGAATAACATTCGGATAGCTCTTTTAAACTATACATACGGAACAAACGGATTGAAGATTGATCCTCCGTATATCGTTAACCGTATAGACAGGAAACAAATACAAGTTGATCTGGAGAAAACGAAATTAGCTGAAACTGACTATTCCGTTGTTTGCATGCATTGGGGAAAAGAATATGAAAGAGAAGAAAATGCGGAACAGGCCGAACTGGCAGATTTTATTTTTAAAATGGGAGCTGATGCAATTATCGGATCTCATCCGCACGTGATACAACCCATCAGATTTCTTACGTTTCCGGATGATTCGGCAATTACATACCCTGTTGTCTATTCTCTTGGGAATTTTGTTTCAAATCAACGTGCTCAATACAAAGACGGAGGGATAATAGCAGAATTGCATTTTAGTAAAATTTCCAACAATACAAGATTGGACAGCCTACTTTATCTTCCCTATTGGGTATGGAGAGAAGATCATAAGGAAGGAAAATCAACGTTTTATGTTTTGCCTGTGGCAAGTTATGAAACAAATCCTGATTCTTTCAATTTAACTCCCGGGGATATCTATCGGTTAAAAAGATTTGCTGACGATTCCCGCAAACATTTATCTGGTTGCAAAGAATCAGGATATTATCTAAACAGAAAAGGGCCGGATAATACAGAAGTCCAACCCTGAGTTTACATTTGTTCAGAATTCGTTTATTTTTCTGCAACGGCTTTTTCTTCCAAGATATCATCATCAACAAGGATCCTGCCGCAGTATTCACATACAATAATTTTCTTGCGAGATTTAATGTCCAGTTGCCTCTGGGGAGGGATCTTATTAAAACAACCACCGCACGCGTCTCTTTCGACCGATACAACAGCAAGTCCGTTACGAGCATTCTTTCTGATTTTTTTATAGGCCGTTAAAAGCCGTTCTTCAATTTTTGATTCGATATCAGAAGCTTTTTTGATGAGATTCTCCTCTTCTTTTTTTGTATCTGCAACGATTTCATCGAGTTCAGATTTTTTAGCCTCAAGATCTTTATTTCTTTCTTCCAGAACTTTTTTGGATTCGTCAATAATGGCACTCTTATCTTTTATCTGGGCTTTAAATTCACGAATTCTTTTATTGCAAAGTTCAATTTCAAGAGTTTGGTATTCAATTTCCTTTGAAAGCGAATCAAATTCACGATTATTTCTCACATTGTTTTGCTGGTCTTTGTATTTAGTAATTGCGCTTTCAGCCTGGGTGATTTCATTTTCCTTTGTTGAAATCTGGTGTTCCAGACTTTTCACTTCTTCCTTATATTTATCAACACGTGTCTGCAGTCCTGCAATTTCGTCTTCAAGGTCCTGCACCTCCAAAGGAAGTTCTCCCCTGAGAGTTCGAATTTTATCGACGTCGGAATTTAAGTTTTGCAATTGAAAAAGAGCTCGGAGTTTTTCTTCAACGGTAATTTCTTTTTCCTTCTTTGTCTCTGCTGCCATATTAAAAGTGATATTTTATGGGATTTGTAACCGATCGTGATAAATGAACGGCAAATTTACTGAATTTTTTTGTAAGAAAACTATAAAAAATTTCTTTCGTAAATTGTTCACTTTCATAGTGTCCGACATCGCAAATCATAATCTTGTTTTCAGCATCAAAAAACTGATGATACTTGATATCTCCGGTTATCAATGCATTTGCTTTGGCTCTTATTGCATCTTTGATCAGAAAGCTCCCGGAACCTCCGCAAACAGCAATTTTTTTAAATTGTCCTGGCGGATTCCCTGAATATTTTATGAATGGTATATTAAAGCAGTTCTTCAGAAGTTTAAAAAAGTCATTTTTTGTAAGTGGTTTCCTGAGATTTCCGATCATGCCGGAGCCTGCTTGAGAAAATGCATTCCTGAGAGGGTAAACGTCATATGCTACTTCCTCATAAGGGTGACTTAATATCATCTGTTGAATGACTTCCCTGAGCTTATAGTCTGGTATTATGGTTTCAATTCTGATTTCTTTCTCATGGTGTAATTTGCCTTTTTCTCCGACATAAGGATTTGTATCATCACCTCCCTTAAATGTTCCTGTCCCTGACGTATTGAAACTGCAACTGCTGTAATTTCCTATATGGCCTGCCCCGGCATCAAAAAGAGCTTCTCTAACCTTGTCAGCGGATTCTTCAGGTACAAATGTTACCAGTTTTACAAGTTTTCCCTCAACAGGACTAAGGATTCTATTGTCAATCAGGCCTAATTTTTCACATATCTTTTGATTTACCCCTTCAGTTATATTATCGATATTTGTATGGCATGCATACAATGCGATATCATTTTTTATTGCATGAATAATTATTCGCTCATTGTACGTTATACCTGTTAATGATTTCAGGCTGTGAAATAATACGGGATGATGAGAAACAATCATATTGGCTCCCAGTTTTATAGCTTCATCAAGTACTTCTTCCGTTACGTCAACAGTACACAATACTCCTTTTGCTTCGGCATCTCTGTTACCTACTGTCAGTCCTGAGTTGTCATAGGATTCCTGGAAGGTTAGAGGAGCAAATTCTTCTAAGGCTTTGATGATCTTATTAATTTTCATAATAGTGAATAAAATACATGGTAACGAAACTAAAATCCCCGGATGTTCCGGGGAATTATTATCAGAGGTTTTCTTTAATTTCCAGAAGAAGATTTTTTATTTCTGTCAGTGATTTTATAATTTCAAAATTGTTTGTTGTGTCGTCTTTGTTTTCTTTTAACTTCTTTTTAGCTCCATTCAGGGTCATTCCCTTTTCTTTTACAAGATGATAAATGAGGTGCAGGTTGTTGATATCCTGCTTGGTGAAAAAACGATTCCCTTTTTTATTTTTCCGGGGTTTGATAATATCAAATTCCTTTTCCCAGAATCTTATCAATGAAGTGTTCACATGGAACATTCTGGCTACTTCACCAATGGCATAATATAGTTTTTCGACTTTTTTTTCTTTATAAGGCATTTTAAAAACCTTTCTCTAACCAAAGATATGTATTTCTAAATTATGAAATAAATGGTAATAAACCAATATCTTACATTTTCTTACCTAAACAATAGAAATAACCATTTCGGGAAGCTATATACACTTTTCCGTTATAAACAATGGGAGTTGATTCAAAAGTGGCCGGAAACTTTGACAGCAGTTTAAAATTCAGGTCACTATCATATTCAAATAAGTATATACCGGCATAGCTTGCAGCAATCAATTTATCCTCGAATAAAAGCGGTGTAGAAATGGAATTCCCGATCTTGTATTTGAATACAACTCTGGGCGCAGGATATTTATATTCTTTTCTCGGCCCATCAACCAATCTTATAGCATCTATTGAATCGTGCATTACTACATAAAGATATCCGTCAATAGCTGAAAATGCAGCCAGGTATGTGGTTTCACCGTTGTTGTAATGATCATTCACTGCTCCGCTGCCAACAATTCCACCTTCCCAACTGGCATATTTAATATCTCCAGTGGGCAAATACCACACAACGGCATCTTCAGGTGGTTTTGACGGATCCAATTTGAATGCACCTCCATTGCCTTCAATATATTGCTTCTCAACACTTACCAATAAACATTTATCATGGGTAACAATAGCTGATCCGTCGATGTCAGATCCAACATAAAAATCCCACACAAGCTTTTTTTGATTCAAATTGTATCCAAAAACATGACCCGAACCCGAGGCTATATATATAATACTATCTATCAGGCAAGGAGAAGATTCCGTGACCACATTGTTTTTGTGGTTTATGACATCGGTTTTGGTGTATAATTTGATTTCCTGAATAATTTCAGGCTGTAACATGCCATCTTTTAGAGAAGCATGATAGGGAGAAGGATTTATAATGGTCAGGAGGGAGTTTTCTAATCCGATATAGAGGGTGTCGTTTAAGATCAATGCACTGCCATCAGCATCCCGGCTATAGCTGTCTGTCCATTTAACATCCAATCGCCAGAGTTCACGTCCGGAATAATAAGAGATAGCTCTGTAACTGGGAATATGTTTGGTGTCAAGGTAGTTGCCAACACCCAACCTGCTACCCTGAAGAATAATCAGCCGATTTTCTGGAGGGAAAGAATCAGGAGCTTCCCAGATTGTTCCTGTTCCCTTAACAACATCATCAAATTTATATTGCCAGATAATTTCACCTGTTTCTGCATGTATCTTTTTCAGATGATGATCATATGCTCCCTGAATCAAAAACATGCTTGAGTCTTCCTTAATTAATAATGGTTGACCTGTCCAACCTGCACCTGCCCAGATTCTTGATCCTAATTTTCTTGAAATAATGGTTTCTCCTTTACCCAGATATAGTTTCCATAGAACTTCCAGGGTATCCGGTGGATTTATTCCATAGAAATTGCGTTGTTCATTTCCAAGAAATGTTGGTATAATTACTTCTTCGGTTGTAAGTATAGTATCATTCCCGGAACGGTTTGGGTCATTTGATTTTGCAGTGCAAAAAAAACTCTGCAAGAAAAAACTGCAGAGTAAAATGATACATGATATTTTCATATAATAAAGAGTACAGCTAATTAGTCAAATGATTGGCCTGATTTAATAGAAATTTCAATCATCCTTTCATACTCGTCGGCAGAAAGGTCGTTGAAGAAGTAATTTATCGGATTCACTCTTGTCCCATTTATAGAAACTTCATAATGAAGATGTGGAGCAGTAGACATGCCGGTATTGCCAACAAATCCAATCACATCGCCACGTTTCACTTTTTGTCCTTGCTTAATATTGAACTCACTTAAATGAGCATAGAGAGTTTTGTATCCAAAACCATGATTGACTACTATTTTATTTCCGTAACCTCTTTTGGAAGAGTCTATTATCTCAATCACTCCATTCCCGGTTGAATATACTTCTGTTCCTGTCGGAGCAGTAAAATCTATTCCATAATGAAATTTTCTGATCTTATAAATAGGATGTATGCGATACCCCCATCCACTGGCCGTTCTTTTCAGATCTTTGTTTGAAATGGGCTGGATTGCTGGAACCGAAGCCAGCATCACTTCCTTATTTTTTGCCAGATCAATTATCTGATCGTAAGAAGTAGACTGAATATAAACCTTTCGCATCAATTTATCCAATCTTGATTTAACATCGATAACCAGTTCAGAATTCTCCATTTTTTCGAGATCACGATAATTATTGGTTCCTCCGAAACCCGCTTCGCGTATGGAAGAATAAACGGGTTCAGCTTCAAAAATTGTTCGATATATATTATCATCCCTTTCCTGAAGATCGGTAAGAATAGTTTCAATTCTGTTCAACTCATCATTTACAATCTGATAATTTGCTTTTAATTCGCTGATCTGACGTTTCAGGCCTTTCTCTTTCGGTGAATCAAAGAAGATAGAAAACACAAGAAAATACAATACTGCCAATACCAGGCTTGCAAAAAAATACGTAATGAAAGTCATAAATTTTTGCTTGGGTGATCGTGTTACTTTGGAGTAGCTAAGCGATTCCGGATTAAATTTATATTTATGCTTGGCCATGATCTGATTACTCTGATTTGTTAGTTAGTTCTTCAAATTCTTCCGGTGAAAGATCTTCGGCAAAAAAGTATATGGGGTTTGTTGGTCTGTTATGCACTCTTACTTCGTAATGAAGGTGGGTGCCTGTTGATCTTCCGGTATTGCCCATCAATCCGATCAATTCCCCACGTTCAACTTTTTGCCCTTCTTTTACCAGAATTTTATTTAAATGAGCGTATCTGGTACTGTAACCATATCCATGATTGATTACAACCTCGTTCCCATAGCCTCTACGTGATTGTTTTACTAAGGTTACATTTCCAGTGGCAGTACTGTATACTTCTGTGTTTTTTGGCCCTACGAAGTCTATGCCGGCATGAGTTCTTAATCGAAAGGTAAAAGGGTCATTTCTGGATCCGAAATATGAACTTATCCAGATGTATTTTGTACAGTTTACAGGGGTTATAGCAGGATAGTGTTCAAGTTTATCCTTTTTCTCAATAGCAGCATTCAGTATTTCATCATATGATTCTTCCTGAATAGAAATCTGTTTTTGAAGATTTTCAATTTTTACGGATAATGCTGTTAAAATTTTTTCCGGAAAACTTTCGTGATGGCCGGCATAGGGATCATGACCACCGGTTCCTGCTATTCTGATATTTTCCGGCAGAGAGTCTAATTCCAGAATACCACGGTAAATATTATCATCATGGAAATGTTTATTTTGCAGCACAGAAGAAAGACTATCCACTTTAAAACTTAGAATCGCATATTTTGTGTTAAATTTATTTATTCTCAAATTTTGAAGAACTGCTTCCGGTGAGTTAACAAATGAATAAAGGACAATAAGTATAAGAAAAGCAAGTATGTTGAGATAGATAAATTTCAAAAGACTTCGTAAAATTCTTTTACCGACCGGATTCTTAACTTCAACATACGATAATGTATCCGTATTAAAATTGTATTTCTTTTTTTTTGAAATCAATTGAAATATAAGTTATTTATAGTGTTTGATGCGAGTTGCAACAAATCTATAAGAAAAAAATTAGTTTTACAAACCCTTTTCTGTGACTAATGTTAATAAATTAGCAGTTAATTCAATTAAATAAGTGAGGAAAGTAAATGAATTCTAAATCAGTTCGTAAAAAATTCTTTGAATTTTTCAGTTCGAAAGATCACAAAATAGTTCCTTCTGCACCAATGGTAGTCAAGGATGATCCTTCTCTGATGTTCACAAATGCAGGAATGAACCAGTTTAAGGATATATTTCTGGAACATGCAGTAGCAAAGGATCAGAGAGTAGCCAATACGCAAAAGTGTCTTAGAGTATCAGGAAAACACAACGATCTGGAGGAAGTTGGTCATGATACGTATCATCATACTATGTTTGAAATGTTAGGGAACTGGTCCTTTGGTGATTATTTTAAAAAGGAAGCGATTTCCTGGGCCTGGGAATTTTTGGTTGATGTTATGAAAATTGACAGCAACAGACTTTATGCTACTGTTTTTGAAGGTGATAAGAAGAACAACTTACCTCCTGACGATGAATCAATTGAATTTTGGAGTGCACATCTGCCGGAAGACAGAATTTTGAAATACTCAAAAAAAGATAATTTCTGGGAAATGGGTGATACAGGGCCTTGCGGACCTTGCTCGGAAATTCACATCGACTTAAGGGCGGACAATAAAAGAAAGCAAAAAGATGGGACTCAGCTTGTTAATAGAGGACATTCGCAGGTAATAGAAATATGGAATCTTGTTTTTATTCAATACAATCGCAAAGCAAATGGTGCTTTGGAAAAACTTCCCAAAAGGCATGTTGACACAGGAATGG
>Ga0315548_1000606_pt1 | contig 32856 bp, 18 predicted proteins | sample SalMarSW160110MG_2_FD_202540 | JGI IMG/M metagenome (GOLD analysis project Ga0315548, IMG submission 202540) | Salt marsh sediment microbial communities from the Plum Island Ecosystem LTER, Massachusetts, United States - Salt Marsh Sediment SW1601-110 ... | reverse complement strand
GCAACAAATCGATGGGCGGGTGCCGCCATTAAGTTTCCTTGTTTGGTGGGATTCCGACCTTTTGCGCGAAATTTACAGTCGTAGAGGCGTAATAAAATGGAAAGGTGACACATTAACCGATATATCAGGAAGTGTGCAACAGATAGCGGATATTTACGGCGACTGGCGGGAAGAGATTATTACCGCCTCAAGGGGCGAGTTGCGTATTTATAGCACGGTCATACCCGCTGCTGATCGCCGTATCTGCCTGATGCAGGATCCACTTTATCGGAATGATGTCACTCATCGAACGATGGGCTATGCTCATTATCCCATGACAAGCTACTACCTCGGTACTAAATAAGGAGACGGCATGACAAATTCAATAGCTAAATACAAAGCAACCTTCGTAATCTGGACGATTCTTTTTATAACCGGTTGTTCGCTACATACACAAGATCAAATAAGTCAGCAGGGCCGTTTTTACAGGCAAATGGAAAAACTCGATCGAGGAATAGTAGCAATAGATCAGGGTGACGGTAAGGTGTACATAGGATGGCGTATGTTCGGGACGGATCCCGACCGGATAGCATTTAATATTTACAGAAACAGAACGAGAATTAATGCACGGCCCGTAACCGAATCCACTAATTTTATAGATAATAACGGAAATGCCGATGCTCTCTATACGGTTCGCGCCGTTATCAAGGGCCGTGAGGACAAACCCTCTGCTCCGGTAAAAGTCTGGAGCAGCAATTATATCTCAATCCCTCTTCAGACACCCGAAGGCTATAGACCCAATGATGCGTCCGTCGGGGATTTGGATGGTGACGGACAATACGAGATAGTACTCAAACAGGAAAACAGGCCTCGTGACAATTCTCGAAGAGGGGCGACCGGTCAAACAAAACTCGAAGCCTATCAAATGGATGGTACTTTCATGTGGTGGATTGACCTGGGCGGGAATATCCGCGAAGGTGCACATTATACTCAATTTATGGTCTATGACCTGGATGGTGACGGCAAAGCTGAAGTTGCCTGTAAGACAGCGGATGGAACCGTCGATGGAAAAGGAAAAACAATCGGAGATCCCAACGCAAATTACGTCGATGACAGAGGCCTGATTCTGGATGGTCCGGAATTTTTGACCATCTTCGATGGACAAACCGGTGCGGAACTTGCCACTACCGATTACATTCCACCCCGGGGAGGTGACGGCTCCACTTGGGGAGACAGCAATGGAAATAGAGTTGACAGATTTCTGGCGTGTATCGCGTATCTCGACGGTGAAAGACCGAGCCTGGTTATGTGCCGCGGATATTATACACGGGCGGTACTTGCCGCCTGGAACTGGAGGGACGGAAAATTAACCAATATATGGACTTTTGACAGCGACGACGGAACCGCCGGTAACGAAGCTTACAGAAGCCAGGGAAATCACAATCTCAGTGTCGGTGACGTGGACGGCGACGGTAAGGACGAGATTATTTATGGAGCTTGTGCCATCGATCACGACGGCAAAGGACTCTATTCGACCGGCATGGGACACGGCGACGCTATGCATCTATCCGATATCGACCCGGACAGGCCGGGCCTCGAAGTCTGGGCGATCCACGAAAATCCCCAACATCCGAACGGAGCAAACCTCCGGGATGCGCGAACCGGGGAAGTTATTTTCGGTCTCGACTTGAAGGATCCGGGCAGGGGACTGGCGATCGATATCGATCCACGCTATAAAGGTTATGAATGCTGGTCGAATGTATCCGATGGTTTGTATAACTGTAAGGGACATAAGATATCCGACGTAAAACCTACATCGTGTAATATGGGTATCTGGTGGGATGGCGACCTGTTGCGTGAAATACTGGATGGTCGTGGAGGCGGCAGAAGGTCAGGGCGGGGCAGTGCCTATATAGACAAATGGGATTATGAAAATAACACAGTGATACGATTATTGAACGGCGGAGATTACAATTGTGTAACAAACAACGGCTCGAAGGCAACTGCCTGTCTATGTGCCGATATTTTGGGCGACTGGAGAGAAGAGGTCATCTGGAGGACGGCAGACGGGAAAGAATTGCTTATCTTCACAACGACAATACCCACCGAACACCGTCTGTACACACTGATGCATGATCCGATTTACAGGCTGAGCGTAGCCTGGCAGAATGTCGCTTATAATCAACCTGCGCACACGGGTTTCTATCTGGGTAAAGATATGAAAACTCCGCCTCGCCCGAGAATCATATTAGTAAATAAAAAAGATTGATAATTGCATAGAATGATAAAAAAATCGCACGATTAATAACATAGACTTAATGAAAGGGAGTTTTATGAAAATCGTACGGCGGGAAAAAAAGAAAGTTATATCGTCGGAATCGAATTGTCACTCTATGTTCCTTCTGCTTTTATCGATATTATTTTTATCGGCTGGTTGTTCAAAAATGTCCCATGTAATTAGTACGAAATCCAAGTCTCCTGATGCAGGAAATGTAGTTAATTTCAATCGCGATTGGAAATTTGCCAAGGGTGATCATGAAGGTGCTGAAATGCCGGACTTTAACGACTCGGCGTGGGAAAAGGTACGTTTGCCGCATGACTGGGCGATTTCAGGACCGTTTAATCCGAAGGAAGATGGCTATGCCGGTAAATTACCCTGGAGGGGCACAGGCTGGTATAGAAAAAAATTCATGCTCGAAAAGTCGGATAGCGGCCGTCGAATTTATTTCGATTTTGATGGTGTGATGGCATTTCCAAAAGTCTATGTAAACGGTAAGTCGGCCGGACAATGGGATTATGGTTACACGTCATTTCGTGTAGATGCCACTCCTTACGTTAAATATGGCGAGAATAATGTCATTTCAGTCTCGGTTGATACTCGCCGGCAAGGTACCCGCTGGTATCCTGGCGCCGGGATATATCGCAAAGTGACAATGGCTATCTGTAATCCGGTACATATCGCGCACTGGGGTACGTATATAACCACGCCTGAGCTTAGCGATGCCGCGGCAACGGTAGAAATCCGTTCCAGTATAGAAAATCATCTTGATACCGAATCTAAGGTAACAGTTGAAGCAATCATACTTGATCCGGACGGGCACGAAGTAACCAGAGGAAATAAAGAGGGTACTGTTTCGGCCGGCGATACCTGTGATGTTGACCAGTCTTTTGTTATTTCCAAACCACAACGATGGGACATTAACTGTCCGAAATTATACAAAGCCAAAACAATAATACGAAAAAACAACAAAGTGATGGACGTGGATGAAACCACATTTGGTTTGCGAACGTTTGAACTGACGGCCAACGACGGTTTTCATTTAAATGGTCGGCGTGTACAACTCTACGGTGTTAATCTTCACCACGATCACGGCCCTTTAGGTGCGGCTTTTTATACCCGTGCTATGGAGAGGCAACTGGAGATTATGCGTGAAATGGGCTGCAACGCCCTTCGGACCAGTCACAATCCATCGTCGCCGGAGCTTCTCGAACTGTGTGACCGTATGGGATTTGTGGTTTGGGACGAGGTTTTTGACAAATGGGACGACAAGGCCGGTCGCGTCAGAGGTGAACCGCCCTTAAAAGAATATAGTGAGAAACACATTCGCAGTCTTGTAATGAGAGACCGCAATCATCCCTGTGTTTTTGTATGGTCGATAGGAAACGAAATCGGTAACCAGCCGTCCGACAGGGAGGGCAAGTCACCCCAAAGAATAAAGTATATGAGTGATTTCGTCCGTAAATATGATCCTACACGTCCGGTAGGTATGGCCTGTCATATTCCCAATACGGTTGAAGAGCCGATTCTCGATGCCCTTGATTTTACCGGATGGAATTACGGACATCGATATGACCGATACAGAGAAAGTTATCCGGACAAGCCGATTATCTACAGTGAATCGGCCTCGACTTTAAGCACTCGCGGATTTTATGAATTGCCGCATCCAAATCGCAAAACCGAATTTTCCAGCCAACACCAGGTGGATTCCTATGACCTGAATGCCGCAAGCTGGTCGGATATCCCGGATTTGGAATTCAAACTGATGGAAGATGACAGTTTTGTAGCGGGTGAATTCGTATGGACAGGTTTTGATTATCTGGGCGAGCCGACTCCTTTCTCAAGGGAAGCAAAAAGTTCGTACTTCGGCATTGTAGATCTCTGTGGAATTCCAAAAGACCGCTTCTATTTATACCGCAGTTATTGGCGTCCCGAGACAACAACCGTGCACATTCTGCCACACTGGAACTGGCCGGAACGTATTAGCGAGATTGTCCCCGTTTTTGTTTATACAAATGGTGACTCCGCCGAACTGTTCTTAAATGGCAAGTCGCTTGGGCGCCGTCAGAAAGGTGCTATACCACAGAAACCGGAAAACCTGGCGCAAGGTAAATCTGCCACCGCAAGTTCCTCTCAAGAAGAGAATAACCACGATGCAGCGAGTGCTAATGATGCCGACAGAACCACACGTTGGAGTGCAACCGCCGCCGGCGCCGACCAATGGTGGCAGGTTGATCTTGGCGAAGTTAAAACAGTCCGTTATCTGGAAATCGACTTCGAAAGAGAAGAAAAGAACTACGGGTACGAAATAAAAGTCTCGACGGACGAATCGGAATGGGAAACGATTATAACAAAGAGTACGAGCAGAATGCCCAGGTGGGGCGGCCCAAGTCAAATATTTCACGAAGTGGATGCACAAACCAGATATATACGCATCGAATTTACCAACATGCAGGGTGAAGCCTGGGCCAGTATTAAGGAATTTGGGATTTATTCGGAGAAAATAGAATCGGACTACTATGATGTCACTTACAAATATCGACTGCGATGGAATGACGTCGTTTACGAGCCGGGCGAGCTTAAGGTGGTGGCATATAAGGACGGCAGGAAAATCGGTGAAGCCGTAATGCAAACAGCAGGAGAGCCGGCGGAAGTTCGCCTGACGCCCGATCGGAAGAAATTGAAAGCTTGCGGTGAAGACCTTTGCTATGTCCTGGTTGAAGCTCTTGATGATAAAGGTAACCTTTGCCCGTTAGCGGATAATCTGATTAAATTCGACATTGAAGGACCCGCTGAAATTGCAGGCGTCGGCAATGGCAATCCTCTTTCGATTGAACCGTTCCATGCGGACTATCGGAAACTGTTTTACGGCAAAGCGATGTTGATTTTACGGACTATGGAAGGGCAGGGCGGTAATGTCACTGTTACTGCAACAAGTGATGGTCTTAAACCGGCAAAAATTACCGTAAAAAGTGAAGCTTGTAAATAGTTACTCTTAAGTCAAGAGAAGGTTGGATGAAATCACGGGGTAATCGCCCGTGCCGGCCGTTCAGCGCACAAGGTTAGACTGTTATTGAGGGACCTTATAAAAGCTAAGGTTAAGTAATGTCAGAAAAATCAGTATTTAAGGAGAAATGTCTATGAATGGAAAATACATGCTTCGTACATTTGCGATTTTTACTTTTATTATTATGACCGCCTCGCAGGTACATGCTGTAGATTCAGCATCGGGAAATAGAATACCGAATCTGTTCATCATAGGCGACTCCACCGCCAGTAACGGCGCCGATTGTGGGTGGGGCAGTCACCTTGCCAACTACTTCGACACAAACAAAATTAATGTCTTCAATCGTGCTCGGGGAGGTCGAAGCAGCAGGACATTCCAGACTGAAGGACTATGGGATAAAGTACTGGATGAAATTAATGCCGGTGATTTTGTACTGATTCAATTCGGACACAACGACGGCGGGGCGATTAACGACAATCATCGTGCACGGGGATCGATTCCCGGCCTTGGAGAGGAAACTCAGGAAATCGACAACCTTATAACTAAAAAACACGAGGTCATTCACACCTTTGGCTGGTATATGAGGAAGTTTATAGCCGATACCAGGGCTAAAGGTGCTACACCAATTATCCTATCGTTAACGGTCAGAAATATCTGGAAAAACGGCAGAGTGGAACGAGGTTCGGGTAACTATAGTAAATGGGCTGCCGAGATCGCAAAATTGCAGGATGTAGCTTTTATAGATTTGACCGGGATTATTGCCGACCAATATGAGATTTTCGGTCAGGCTAAGGTGGCTACGTTTTTCCCGAAGGATCATACACATACGAGCGCTGAAGCGGCGAATTTCAACGCCGCTCTTGTTGTCTCCGGGCTCAAGAATCTTAAAGAATGTGCCTTACCCGCTTATTTATCTGCAAAGGGACAGGAAGTGACTGTATATTCGGAAAATATCATGTTAAAACAAACTGAGGAACTGATGACCCAAACATGGCACCCGGACGCTCTACCGGTATCCGAACCTAATCTGCCGACTCTGTTTCTCATCGGCGATTCTACAGTCAGGACCGGCAGGCTCGGCGATGGTGAGAACGGTCAATGGGGCTGGGGCGCACCAATTGCCGATTTCTTTGAACGAACCCGTATTAACATAGAGAACCGCGCTATGGGAGGAACCAGCAGCCGAACGTACCAGACATTAGGGCTATGGGATGAGGTTCTTGCCGATATCAAGCCGGGTGACTTTGTTATAATGCAGTTCGGACATAACGACGGCGGCGAACTTAATGATAGCAGAAGGGCTCGCGGTACTATTAAAGGTGCCGGCGAGGAAACGGAGGAAATCGATAATCTTTTAACCGGTAAGCACGAAGTAGTTCATACCTATGGCTGGTACATTAAAAAGTATATTACCGATGCTAAGGCCAAAGGCGCCACACCAATTGTCTGCTCATTGATTCCGCGGAACAGGTGGACACCCGACGGCAAAGTGATCAGGTCATCGAACGACTACACCAAATGGGCGGCGGAGGCGGCACAAGCCGAAGGTGTGCCTTTTATTAACCTCAATGAAATCATCGCAAAACATTATGAGGCCCAGGAACGGGAGAGAGTGACATCGTTATATTTCGGACCGAACGAGCATACTCATACTAATGCAGCGGGTGCGATGTTAAATGCCAAATGTGTAGTCGAAGGGCTCAAAGAACTCAAGGAATGCGAATTGCCCGGTTATTTATTGCCCGTAAAAGCAGCAGATTAATAGAAAGACACGCGTTTAAACCGGTAACTCGCATTGAATTTATAGTAAAATCGCTTAATAAACAACGAATACGGAGTAAATTCATACTCGACCGGAGAGAAGATTCCGCTTTCAAAAATAAAGGTTCTATAGTAATATGAGCCTTTCGTTTTTGGAAAGGACATTGTGAATTATGAGACGAAAGAAACAAATCATTCTTATTGCTTGTATATCTGTTTTCTTTTCATTATTTGAATATGGTTGCATTGGGAATTCATACCCTTCTTCGTCGGAATCCGCGATCACAAGCGGCAAGATAGATCGCCATGCATTAGTTACAAGGCATAACGTTATCCTGAAAAAAGCGGACCCGCTTACACCTTTGAGCGTCGGTAACGGCGAATTCGCCTTCACCGCCGATGTCACCGGATTGCAGAGCTTTCCAGAATATCACGAAAAAGGCATGCCTCTCGGCACGCAATCTCAATGGGGCTGGCATTCCATGCCCAATACGAATGATTACAAACTATCTGATATTCTCGAAGAATATGAGGTTGCCGGGCGAAAAGTTCCATACGCCTCTGATAAAGATTCCTCCGGAGGATATTCTCCCGCCGCGACATGGCTGCGTTCGAATCCACACCGTCTGCACCTCGGGCAAATTGGCTTGCGTATCACTAAATCCGATGGCTCAGTTGCAGAAATTGAGGATTTAACTGATATATACCAAACGCTTGATTTGTGGAACGGCATTTTAAGCAGCCAGTTTGATATAGAAGGCCAACCGGTCAAAGTTTTAACCGTTTGCCATCCTAATCGTGACATATTGGCAGTCCGCATTGAATCATCCATGTTACAAAAAGAACGATTATCCGTTTCGCTTGCATTTCCTTACGGAAGTACGGAATGGAGGAACGCAGCGGATTGGAATCATCCGGAACTGCATACAACTCGTATAAAAATTAATGGTAATAGAGCGGATATAACCCGAATTCTTGATGAAGAGCGATATTTTGTTCGAATTGTCTGTTCAAAGGCAGGTGAAATTGAAGCTAAATCGCAGCATGAATACCAGATTCATCAGGGAGATAATGAATCTTTAGAGATTGTATTTGCCTTTTCGCCGGTAAAATTAAGTGAACGATTACCTGATTTTGAAATTGTACAGACCGCCGCGGCGAAATATTGGCAACAGTTTTGGTCAGGTGGTGGGGCAATAGATTTTTCAGAGTGCACTGATCCGCGGGCTGAGGAACTCGAACGCAGGGTAGTACTTTCGCAGTATCTAACCGCCATCCAATGCAGCGGATCCCGTCCCCCGCAGGAAACCGGCCTGGTCTGCAACAGTTGGTTCGGTAAATTCCATCTGGAGATGCACTGGTGGCATGCGGTACATTTTGCTTTGTGGGACCGGTTGCCGCTTTTGGAACGCAGTCTGTCGTGGTATAAAGATGTACTTCCTATGGCCGAAGCCACCGCCCGGCTCCAGGGTTACGATGGTGTTCGCTGGCCTAAGATGGTCTCGCCGGACGGCAGGGACAGTCCGAGCACAGTAGGAGTTTTTCTGATTTGGCAACAGCCGCATCCGATTTACTATGCTGAGCTGTGCTATCGAACCAATCCGGGCAGCGATACACTGGAAAAATATCGAGATATTGTATTTGAGACTGCTGATTTTATGGCTTCCTATCCCGTCTGGGACGAATCGTCTCAACGTTTTGTATTAGGGCCGGCATTGATTCCCGCCCAGGAAAGTTACGGTCGATACAGGAGAGACACCATCAATCCAACCTTCGAGCTGGCCTATTGGTATTGGGCTCTCGAAACGGCTCAAAAATGGCGCCAACGGCTGGGAATGGAACGCGAACCGAAATGGGACCGAGTCATTAGGAATTTATCGAAACCTGCTATTCGCAAAGGCGTTTACACAGGTATTGAGACGGAACCCTATACGATTACGAAAGACCATCCTTCGATGCTGTGTGCTCTTGGATTTTTGCCGCAGACCCCTTTGATTGATCCGAATGTTATGAAAAAAACACTGGAGAATGTTTTTCAGGAATGGGACTGGCCGAGCACGTGGGGCTGGGATTATCCTGTAATGGCAATGACGGCGGCTCGCTTGGGCCGGCCAGAAAAGGCGATAGATGCTCTGTTCGTGGAGGCTCAGAAAAATCGGTACTTAGCAAACGGACATAATTATCAATCGGACCGATTGCCGTTATATCTGCCCGGCAACGGCGGCTTGCTTACGGCCGTTGCTATGATGGCCGCCGGATGGGACGATTGTCCCGATCGACCTGCGCCGGGTTTTCCGGACAACGGTAAATGGAACGTGCGATGGGAAGGACTCAAGCCGATGCCATAAACCGAAAAATATGACAAGTTATTAATTGGGAGTGAGAAGTAATGAGTGGATACAGGACATGTCATAAAAAAAATGTATTGATACTGATTGGATTTTTTATCCTTTCTCAGGTGGTTTCAGGTGCGAGTCCGGTATGGCAGCCGGACAACGAAGACGGTACATACAAAAATCCTGTTATCTTTGCAGATTATTCCGATCCCGACGTTATTCGAGTCGGAGACGATTTCTATATGACCGCCTCCAGTTTTAATTGTGTCCCCGGTTTGCCTGTTCTACATTCTAAAGACCTGGTTAACTGGAAGCTTATCGGCCATGCGATTCAACGATTTGAAGACGAGCGTTTTGATTTGCCGCAACACGGCAACGGAATATGGGCGCCTGCAATTCGCTATCATAACGGCTGGTTCTGGATATTCGTTGGTGATCCTGACGCCGGTATTTTAATGACCAGAGCAAAAAATCCCGCGGGGCCGTGGGAGCCTCTTCGTTTAGTGCAGGAAGGCAAGGGGCTGATCGATACCTGCCCGCTCTGGGATGATGATGGTAATGCTTATCTTGTACACGCCTGGGCGAAAAGTCGTTCCGGTATTAACAGCATCTTAACGGTAAGAAAGATGAGCCCCGACGGTACAAAGATGCTGGACGAAGGGACGATGGTTTTCGACGGTCGAAATGGAGTTCAACCGACAATAGAAGGACCAAAGTTCTACAAGCGAAATGGCTGGTATTATATTTTCGCCCCGGCCGGTGGTGTAAAACCGGGCTGGCAACTGGCCTTGCGTTCGAGGAATGTCCTTGGGCCGTATGAGGCTAAAAGAGTGCTGGAACAAGGTTCGACCAATATAAACGGCCCGCATCAGGGTGGTTGGGTCGAACTTGAAAACGGTGAAAACTGGTTCGTGCACTTTCAGGATCGAGGTGCTTATGGTCGCATTGTTCATTTGAATCCCGTGAATTGGGTTGATGACTGGCCGTTAATGGGTGTTGATTTGGATAGTAACGGTGTAGGCGAACCTGTGAGCCAATATAAAAAACCGGATGTAGGCAAGACATATCCGATACAAGTGCCGCAGACAAGCGACCAGTTCGATTCGAAAATAATCGGATTACAGTGGCAGTGGCAGGCAAATCCGAAGGATGACTGGATGTCCCTAACCGCACGTCCCGGCTGGATGCGACTATCTGCGGTACCGGTTCCTGCTGATTCGAATAATTTATGGGTGGCCCCTAATCTGATTCTTCAGAAATTTCCCGCTCCAGAATTCACTGTCACCACGAGGCTGGATTTTAGCGGGCTTGAAGATGGGGAAAAAACAGGCCTGATTATTATGGGGCAGTCCTATTCGTATCTTGCTGTTGAAAAAAGAGCATCAGGTTATCACCTTATAAAGAATTCCTGTAAAGATGCCATAGATGGAAACAAGGAGGTTAATGAAAGCACAGTAGATTGTGCAGGAGACACATTATTACTGAGAGTTAAGATAAGCGATGGGGCCGTTTGTAATTTCAGTTACAGTAATGATGAGAAAAAATTCACATCAATCGGCGAATCATTTATCGCCGGAGAGGGCAAATGGATTGGAGCCAAGGTCGGATTATTCTCTATAGCTAAAGAAAAAAAGCAAAAAACAGGTTACGCCGATTACGATTGGTTTAAAATCGAATAGTTTTACTGTAAAAAAGGAAAGAACGATGTCAGATAATATAAGCAGACGCAGTTTCTTGCGAAAAATAGCCGCCGGGGCCGCAGCAATGTCTTTACCCCTCCAGCTTAGGGCGTCCCAATCTAATGATGACAAACCAAATATTATTTTCATTATGGTTGACGATTTGGGCTATGGAGATTTGGGTTGTTACGGACAAAAGAAGATTCAAACGCCCAACATAGACAAGATTGCGTTTGAAGGGATACGTTTCACGGACTGCTATTCCGGTTCGACTATCTGCGCACCTTCTCGCAGCGTTCTGATGACCGGGCAGCATACCGGTCATACCCGTATTCGCGGCAATATGTGTACTGTCGGCGGCACAATCGGATACAAAGGCAGCCGGAAAATCCGTAGGATGTGCTTGACCGAAGAAGATAGAACCATCGGTCATGTACTGCAAAAAGCCGGCTATAGAACAGCCCTTGTAGGCAAATGGCATCTCGGGGCTTATAGTCCTGAAGCAGGGCCTTTGAATCGCGGATTCGACGAATTCTACGGATGGTTGATAAGGGCTGGTTCGACGGGCGGTTATTACCCCTCGCAGCGATATCGCAATCAAGAATTATATAATGTGACTGAAAATCAGAATAACAAGCGAGGCAAATACAGCACGGATATTTGTACTGACGAAGCTGTTGAATTCCTCAAGAACAATAAAAACAGTCGTTTCTTTTTGTACCTTTCCTATAATAATCCGCACAGCCCGCTCGAGGTCCCGGAGCTGGGACCATACGCGGATAAAGACTGGCCCGACCATGTCAAAACCTATGCTGCAATGATCCATCGGCTGGACCAAAATATCGGCAGACTAATGAAAATGCTCAAGGAACTTCAGATTGATGATAAGACAATAGTCTTTTTCTGTTCCGATAACGGGCCGCGTTCCGAACCTACCGAAATACAGACCGAAGTTGCCGATTTCTTTGATTCAAACGGACCTTTTCGCGGTTATAAGCGCGACTTGTACGAAGGTGGCATCCGTGTGCCGATGATAGCTCGCTGGCCCGGTAAAGTGTCCGCGGGCAAGACGAGCGGCGTCCCCTGGTATTTTGCGGACGTGCTACCGACAACGGCGGACCTGGCTAAAGCAGAACCGCCGAAAAATATCGACGGCAAAAGTATTGTCCCTGTGCTGCTCGGTAAACAGCGCGATATAGGTGACAGATTTCTCTACTGGGAATATTTCGAAAGTGGATTCCAGCAGGCGGTTCGGTGGCAACAATGGAAAGCGATTCGACTCAAGCGGGGCGAGCCGTTAGTGTTGTTCGATTTATATAAAGATTTAGCGGAGCAGCGTAATGTGGCCTCGAAACATCCGGATGTGATTGAACATATTGAACAGTACCTTAAAACTGCACGGACGGAGTCTCTCAACTGGCCTCTTGAACCTGTGTAATATAAAAGTTAAAACGGGTATCACAAAAGGAAGATATTATGAAAAATAACAAATGTATTATCTTTTCCATGGCAGTTTTAATGATATGTGCCGGTCTTGGTTGCTCAGCCGAAAGTAATACGAAACCGACGAAACGTTATGTTATTACCGAGTTCGGAGCGGTTGGCGACGGTCAAACATTAAATACCGAATCGATTCAAACTGCCATAGATAAATGTGCTGCGGATGGCGGCGGCATCCTGGTAGTACCAAAAGGGACATTCCTGACCGGCTCAATCTTTTTTAAGCAGGGTGTGGATTTATATCTGGAAAAAGAAGGCATCCTCAAAGGCACGGTAAATCCGGATGACTATCCTCAGATAGATACCAGATGGGAAGGCGAGGAGAGAAAGTGGACCGCCGCCCTCGTGAATTTCTTCGATATGAAGAACGTGAATCTGACCGGTGAAGGAACAATCGACGGCTCCGGCGATCAATGGATGCAGCGCTACCCAAGGGGCAGCCGTGAATTAAATACAGGTCGGCCGCGACTGATTGCTTTTCAGAATTGCAAAAACGTGACAGTATCAGATTTGTCATTGAAGAATCAGGCGTGCTGGGGACTTTTTATTCTCTATTCGGAAAATGTCGAGGTCAGGAATCTGACTATTCGAGCCGAGCACAACATTATCAGCTCCGACGGCATAGATGTGGATTCCAGTCGAAAGGTACGTATCACAGGATGTGACATCGATGTGAACGATGATTGCATTGCGATTAAATCCGGCAAAGATGAGGATGGGCTGCGTGTGAACCGTCCTGCGGAAGATATTCTGATAGAAAAGTGTATGTTCCGTTACGGACATGGCGGTGTTTCGATGGGCAGCGAGATGTCCGGCGGAATCCGCAACGTGGAAATTCGTAATTGTGTAATGGAAGAGGATAACTGGGCCCCGATTCGTTTCAAGTCCCAGCCGAGTCGCGGCGGTGTAGTTGAAAATATCATATACCGGGACATTGAACTAAAGGATACGCGAAAGGCGTTCGAATTCAACATGGCATGGCGAATGGTGAATCCGAAACCGCCGTCAGACCCGCTGCCGATAGTGCGTAATGTGAAAATTATTAATGTATCCGGCACAACGAAAAACGTCGGCGATATGCACGGACTAAAAGACAGCCCTATAAAGAATGTAATATTTGAGAATTGTAAAATCAAGGCCCAGCGCGGCTTTGTGCTCGAATATGTGGAAGATATTGACCTTTCAGGTCTTACTATTGAAGTCGAAGAGGGTGAAGCAATCGTACGAAAAAAATAGTAAGATTGTAATTATATAAAAGAAATATATTTGATATGACACCGCGAGAAAGATTAAATGCCGTACTTCATCATCAGCCTGTAGATCGTTTATGCGTGGATTTCGGAGCGGGGGGGCAAACCGGGATGGGCGTCTGCGCTGTACACCAACTTAGGCGGGCTTTGACCGGCGATAAAAAATGGCGAGTTAAAGTAATCGAGCCGTATCAGATGCTTGGCCGGATAGATGAGACATTGCGAGAGATTTTAGGCCTTGATGTTGTTGGTATCGATCCTCCCAAAAACATGTTCGGTTTTGAAAACAGGGACTTCAAGCCTTTTGTTATGCCTGTTGATGGCACTGAAGTGCTCGTACCCGCTCAATTCAATTATACTGTTTCAGACAGCGGAGATATCCTGATGTATCCCGGGGGTGATACCACCGCGGCTCCGTGTGCTAAAATGCCGAAATCCGGGTACTTTTTTGATTCAATTCGACGTCAGAAACCTATCATCGAGGATAAACTAAATCCGCTGGATAACTGTGAGGAATTTGGAATTTTTAGCGACGATGATATTGCCTTTTTTACAAATCAAGTGGACGATTATTATCAGAATACGGATTATGGAATATATCTGACGATACCGGCTGTGGCATTCGGCGATATAGCATTGGTTCCCGCGCCATGGTTGAAAGAGCCTAAGGGGATACGGGACGTCGAGGAATGGTATATCTCTACCGCAATGCGGCGTGACTATGTTTATAAAGTATTCGAGCGACAGTGTGAGATTGGATTAAAAAACATTGAAAAACTCGCAAAAGCTTTGGGCGACAAAGTGCAGGTCGCATTTGTCAGCGGGACCGATTTCGGCACACAACGAGGGCCGTTTATTTCTCCCCAGGCCTATCGTGACCTTTATAAGCCCTTCCAAAAAGCAATCAATGATAAAATCCATGAACTGACAAACTGGAAAATATTCATACATAGTTGCGGTTCGATTTATCAATTAATTCCTGATATAATCGATGCGGGATTCGATATTCTAAATCCGGTACAGTGTTCGGCGGCTCAAATGGATCCGAAACGGCTTAAAAACGAGTTCGGCGACCAATTGGTTTTCTGGGGAGGCGGTGTTGATACACAAAAGACACTGCCTTTCGGAACACCTAAGCAGGTATATAACGAGGTAAGAAACCGGATCGAAATTTTCAGTAAAAACAGCGGCTTTGTATTCAACAGTATTCATAATATTCAAAGCAATGTACCTGTGGAGAATATCATAGCTATGTTTGAAGCGATTAATGATGTACGTAAGTAAGAGATTATGGATAACATGAAGGTGGATCGAAGGAATTAACAAATGGAATTGAATGCTTTTGACATCACCATATTTATAGCCTTTTTTGCGATTGTCGTCGGGACAAGTCTGTTTAAGAGCAGAAAGGAAAAGGACAGCACAGATTATTTTCTTGCCGGGCGAGGTCTTCGCTGGTGGCTGATCGGGATTTCAATAGTCGCCGCAAATATTTCCACCGAACAGTTTGTGGGCATGGCCGGTCAGGGGGCCAGCAGCGTTGGCTTGGCCGTCAGCAACTGGCAGCTTGTCGGCAGTATCGGCATTGTAATAATAGCCTTTACTTTGTTGCCTCGTTTTCTCAAAGCCGGTATCTACACGATGCCGGAATATCTCGAATATCGCTATAATTCGACGGCCCGTGCAATAATGGCGTTGATGACGGTTGTCATTTATGTGGCGGTTCTGCTGACTGCCGTCCTTTATTCCGGTGGAGTGACACTTCGTACGATTTTCGGTTTTTCCATGCGGCAGGGGGTCTGGCTCATCGGCCTGATTGCCGCCGCATACACCGTCTGGGGAGGACTCAAGGCGGTGGCCTGGGCTGATTTATTCCAGGGTTGCGGTTTGCTTATCGGCGGCCTTATAACATTCTTTTTAGGCTTGAAAGCCTGCGGCGGATGGGAACAATTCACTGCAACTAATTCCGATAAACTCCACATGATACTACCGGCCGGTCACGAAGGTCTGCCCTGGACTGGTGTGTTCTCGGGAATGTGGATTGTTATATTATACTATTGTGGTCTGAACCAGTTCATTGTTCAGCGCAATCTGGCGGCGAAAACGCTCCGTGACGGACAATTAGGTGTCATTCTCGCGGGTGCTCTCTGGTTATTGGTACCGTTTGCTATTGTAATGCCGGGAATTATGTCGTTCCATCTTTTCGGCGGCGAAATGGAATTAGCGGATGAAGCGTTTCCCATGTTGATTCGTAACCTTGTCCCACCGGGACTGCGTGGTTTTATGTTTGCAGCCATCGCCGGTGCCGTAATCAGCTCACTGGCTTCGATGTTGAATTCCGCCTCCACAATTTTTACAATAGATGTTTACAACCGGATGATTGATCGCAATGCCCCGCAGAGACGACTGTTGCTGTTGGGGCGTGTTATGACGATGGTATTTTTAGTTATAGGTTGCCTACTTGCCCCCATACTGGACAATCCGAAATTCGGCGGTGTTTTTCAATATATCCAGCAGTTTCAGGGATATATCTGGCCCGGTGTTGTTGCAGCGTTTGCATTCGGGATGTTAGTTACGAACGCACCGGGTATCGCCGGTGTGGCGGCGTTGATTTCTGGTCCTGTTATCTACGCATTGTTCCAGAAATATGCTGGAGGATTACATTTTCTAATCCAGGTTGCGGCTACATTCCAGATTGTAATTATGATTATGGGATTAATTACCTTTTGCAAGCCGTTGGATAAACCGAGGGAATTACCCGTTAGGAAAGATATGGATATAAAAACAGCTCCGGAAGTTAAAATTATCGGAGGACTGGTTATTGTAGCAGTCGCGGTTTTCTATATTATTTTTTGGTAAGTCTAAAAATGGCGTCATCTGTTACCAGGTCGTTTGTTTATACGTTCGTATTCCTGTCTTTAATATACGCTGCATCAATCCAGCAGGCAAATGCATCGGATTCTCACGTTCTAAGAATAAATGCGACTGTTGAGCCGCCTGAAATTCTGGAAGGGTACCTTAAAATGGGAACGCCGTCCGGACCGGACAGAGTAAGCTATGGTGTGAATTCTCTGTATTTCACAAGGATTGGTCAACCCTGGCTGCCGGTAATGGGGGAGATTCATTATGCCCGCGTACCCAACGAATACTGGGAAGATGCGGTGCTGGCTATGAAGGCCGGCGGTGTCGATATTATTGCCACGTATGTTTTCTGGATTTTCCATGAAGAAGTTCAGGGTCAATATAAATGGGATGGTGATTATGATTTGCGTCGATTTGTTGAATTGTGTCACAAACACGATATGCCCGTATGGCTGCGTATTGGTCCATGGTGCCACGGTGAGGCCCGCAACGGCGGATTCCCGGACTGGCTCGGTACGGTCTGTGAGCCGAGAAGCATGGATCCTGCCTATTTTGAGCAGGTCCGACGCTGGTACACGGCGGTGGCCGAACAGGTAAAGGGGCTTTATCACAAGGATGGCGGCCCGATCATAGGCATTCAATTCGATAATGAGTACGGCCATGTCGGAGGCAGCGGTGATGAACAATACATTCTCAAGTGTAAACAAATCGCCCTCGGCCTGGGAATGGACGTTCCCTATTACTCGGTAACCGGCTGGGGAGGGGCCTGTGTCCCCGAGGACGAGGTGCTGCCTGTGCAGGGTTCATACGTCGATCCTTTCTGGGCAGAGGGAACAGAGAGGTTGGCTCCGTTTGATGAGTTGCTTTTTTCCGATTTGATCAGCCTGGTATTGAATACGAATATAGCAAGTGACATGGTAACAAGTCGAGTCGAACAGGAAAGATGGCGATATGACCCATCCCGCTATCCCTATACTACGGCGGAACTGGGCGGTGGTATGCACCATAAAATACTGCGGCGTCCAATCCTGGAATCAATAGATACCGAGGCGATGGCCCTGTGTCGGCTGGGTGAAGGGGCCAACATGATCGGTTATTATATGTATCATGGCGGCTCGCAGCCGTTGGGGCGGACCGGCCGGCTTGTGGAAGGTGACATGCCGCTGGTGTCATACGATTACCAGGCCCCGCTACAGGAATATGGAAAAACCAATGCTTCGTATTATTCATTAAAGAAATTGCACCAGTTTATCCATGATTTTGGTCAAGATCTTGCGCAAATGGTTCCCACATTGCCCGAAGACAAACCTGAAGCCGCGGACCCTTCCATGTTAAGATATGCCCTGCGATCCAAAGGACAACAGGGCTTTCTTTTTTTCAACAATCATCAACGTTACCTGGATATGCCGGCCCGTGAGAACGTACAGTTTGCAGTGACTTTCGGGGAGAATGAGCTGCTCTTTCCCGATGAACCTGTTACAATCCCCTCAAAGAGCCTGGGAATTTTGCCTGTCAATCTGCCGTTGGCGGATGCGACACTGGTTTATTCCACCGCCCAACCGTTAATGCTTTGGCGCGATGGCGATGTGACTCGATTGATCATGTCGCGTTTGCCCGGTATTGAGACGCAGTTCAAAATAACAGGGATTAATAATCCTATTATTGAAAATGATCAAATCCGTCGTATGACGACACAAAACGGGGCTAAGATTGAAATCCTGCTGTTATCCGAAGAGGACAGCCTTAACGCATGGACAATCAACATCGCAGGCAGACGTCACATGGCTGTTTGCCCGATCGAACTCTGGCAAAACGGTGATTCTATGAAATTCAGAACACGTCAATCGGTTCCCGCCGCTCTTCGTATATATCCGGCGATGGAGCAGAGATTCATCTATCAAAGCAAACCCGTCGCGCCGCAAAGGGATGGCGAATTTTCAGTATATGCTCTGCCGGCTCAACAATTGCCGCAGGTCTCCGTGACTTATCAGGCAAACGCCGAAATACCGGCGGCAGACCGGGACTATCCTTACAGAAAAGAAGATGCCCCACCTAAAGCCTGGCGTATCCTGTTCGGCCAAATCGACTGGAATACTGTAAGTGACGTTCTTGTTCGCTTTGAGTACATAGGTGACACGGCCCGGCTGTATCTTAATGGCTCGCTTGTAGCCGATAACTTCTGGTCAAAAACCGACTGGGAGGTAGGTATTAAACGCTGGAAAAAAGAGCTGGCCCGGCCTGATGCAGAGCTTGTTCTTGTGATTTCCCCCTGGCAAAAAGGGCAAGAAGTTTTTGTACAGGAGCGCCCGGACATTACAGAAGATTTGACAACGGAACTGCTTGGAATAAAGGTTTCTTCAGAGCAAACATTCATTCTCCAAACAAGGTGAGAGGTACACTATGAAAAAATTTATTGCATTCATAGCCATTGTTTTAATGTCTTTTACCTGCGCAAAGGCTCAGCAAATCGATTTGTCAGGCGCATGGTCTTTCGAGCTGGACCCGAATGATGTTGGAATTTCGGGTCAATGGTATGACCGACAATTACCTGAGTCTATTAGATTGCCCGGTTCATTGCAGGAACAGGGATTCGGAGAAAAGCCGTCCGCGAAAACGCAGTGGACTACCCGCATTGGAATGCAGCTTTTGGATGACCCACGGTTCACTGAATATATTCAATCGGAGGATTTCAAGTGCCCGTTCTGGCTCACTCCCGAGCGTTATCACGTAGGCCCGGCATGGTATCAACGACAGATAAATATACCACATGATTGGGCGGACAAACGCATCGTACTTTTTCTTGAGCGTCCCCATTGGCAAACCAAAGTCTGGGTGAACGACCGGCAGGCCGGCGTCCGTGAAACGCTCGGTTCGGCTCACGAATACGACCTGTCTGATATGTGCACACCGGGCGAACAGCATCGGCTTACGATTCGGGTCGATAACAGTGTAGTAATTCCCGTCGGCATGGATGCTCATAGTATTTCAGACCAGACCCAGTCGAATTGGAACGGCATAGCCGGGCGGATTGAATTATATATAACTCCAAAGGTATGGTTCGAAGACGTTCAGATTTTTCCGGATATTTTAAACAAACAAATCAAGGTTGTAATTGATCTCGGTAACAGTACTGGAAAAAACGGTTCCGGCATGATAAATGTTAGGGCAGTATGTGACAATTGTTTAACAAAACACACCACAAATCCACAAACTATTGATGTGGATTGGGCCGAGCAGGGGGGGCGAATAACAATCGTTCATCCGATGGGTCAGGACTGCCTGCTCTGGGACGAATATTCACCTGCGCTGTACCGGCTCGAATTAAAACTTACAGGCGAAAATCTCAACACAGAGAAAGATGTTAGTTTCGGGATGCGCGAGCTTGGTATCAAAGATAAACAGTTTACAATAAACGGCCGGAAAATCTTCCTGCGAGGGACTCTGGAATGTTGTATCTTCCCGCAGCATGGTTATCCTCCGACGGACATAGCCGAGTGGAAACGCATTATCGGTATCGCCAAAGCACACGGCCTGAATCACTTTCGGTTTCATTCGTGGTGTCCGCCGGAGGCGGCCTTTACAGCGGCGGACCAGGAGGGTTTCTATTTGCAGGCTGAAGGCTCCTGCTGGGCGGCTTTTGGTGACGGCACCGCACTCGATGAATGGATATACAAAGAAATTGACGGCATGATTAAAGCCTATGGCAATCATCCGTCATTCTGTTTCTTCTCACCCAGCAACGAGCCGGGCGGCCGAAATCGGGAACAGTTTCTCGGTAAACTCCTTGAGTCACTTAAAGACAAAGATAACAGGAGGTTCTACGTCGCCGGTGCGGGATGGCCGCAGATAAAGGAAAATCAGTATTCGATTGAACATGCCGTGCGTCTCCAGCGATGGGAAACGTTAAAGTTCGACCAGCCCCCTCAGACGTATGACGACTATCGCGAACATATAGAAGCTCGTCCCGTGCCTGTTATCGGCCATGAAATAGGCCAGTGGTGTGCATATCCGGATATCGCCGAGGAAAACCAATATACCGGCGTTCTGAAGGCAAAGAATATGGCTATCTTTCGTGATAAGCTCGAAAAGGCCGGCATGGGGAATCTTGCACACGATTTTCTAATGGCTTCCGGCAAGTTCCAGAGTTTGCTTTATAAACAGGAGATTGAAGCGGCCCTGCGAACTCCGGACTTTGCCGGTTTTCAACTGCTCGATTTACATGATTTTCCCGGCCAGGGGACGGCCCCGGTCGGTGTGCTAAATGCCTTATGGCAGAGCAAAGGCTATATTACGCCGGAGCAGTATCGAAGGTTCTGCAACGATGTTGTACCGCTGGCGAGAATGAAAAAACGTGTATTTACTTCCGATGAGACCTTCGAGGCCGTCGTCGATGTTGCAAACTACAGCTCGAAAGATTTAACCGATGTCACTATCCGGTGGTCTTTATGCAAATCAAGCGGGCTTTCTGTTGCAAACGGCGAACTTACTGTCGAAACTATTGCGACCGAAGGATTAACGCACGCCGGTGAAATAATCGTGCCGTTAAATAAACTTCAGGAAGCAACAAAGCTCAATCTTGAGATACGGCTCCAGGGAACAAATTACGTTAATGACTGGGACATCTGGGTCTATCCCGCTGAACTGATGCAAAATGATTCGGAGGATATTCTTGTTACTCAGAATGTAGAAGATGCATTGAAAAAACTCCGAGACGGAGGATGTGTACTGCTGATACTCGATAAAGAGCAGGTCGGCGGCGACACATTAGGAACGTTTCGCCCGATTTTCTGGAACCTGATAACCTTCCCGAAGAACAAAGTACACACTATGGGCATTCTTTGTGACCCGGAGCATCCTGCTTTTGATTTATTTCCCACAGATTTTCATAGCAACTGGCAATGGCAGGATTTGCTCGATCGCTGCAAACCGATAATTATGAACGATTTGCCGGATGATTTGGTACCCATTATTCAACCTATCGATGACTGGAATAATGCCCGCAAGCTTGGCCTGCTTTTTGAAGCCAGTGTTGAGCAAGGCCGTCTTTTATTGTGTACTATTGATATTCAAAATGACCTTGCAACAAGACCGGCGGCTCGCCAGCTTCGGCACAGTCTTTTGTCATATATGGCATCGGAGAAATTTAGTCCCGATGTGAGTTTATCTTCCGATGATCTAATTGGCCTGCTTCGTTAGCTTTTGTGATATATAAAAAGGAGTTGCATAAATGAGAAAGATAATTTTCAGTATTTTCACAGGACTGCTTCTATGTTCTATGGTCTCTGCGAACGACTTGGTGCTGTGGTATCAGCAACCGGCATCTGTATGGACGCAGGCCTTGCCCATCGGCAACGGTCGGCTGGGAGCGATGGTGTTCGGAGGTATCGAAGAGGAAAGATTGCAGTTCAACGAAGAGACGCTGTGGAAGGGCCGGCCGCATGAATATCAGCATGAAGGGGCGGTGAAATTCCTGCCGGAAATTCGCAGGTTGCTGGACGAAGGCAAACAGGACCAGGCCGAGGACCTTGCCTTGAGAGAATTTATGAGCGTGCCGTTGCAGCAAAAGGCTTATCAGCCGTTCGGGAATCTTCGCATTTCTTTCCAAAATCATGATAATGTATCTGATTACAGACGTGAGCTGGATTTGGATACGGCGATAGCCACGGTGACATACAATCTCGGAGACGTGGCATATAAACGCGAGACGTTAAGCAGCTATCCCGACCAGGTCATCGTCTGGCGGATGTCTTCGGATAAATCCGGGCAGGTAAGCTTCACAGCGACGCTGGACAGCCCGCACGAATCGATAGAAACAAAAGCCTGTGGCGATGACCAATTGATAATGACCGGCAAAGTCACGGAGGGCGTCATCACCTTCGAGGCAAGATTGCAGGTGGTCGCCTTGGGCGGTGATGTAACTATTACCGACAAAACCATCACCGTAGAAAATGCAGATTCGGCTATGCTGCTTTTGGCCGGCCATACTAGTTTTAATAACTTCCAGGATGTCGGCGGCGATCCGACGGCCCGTTGTGAAGCAACAATCGAAGCGGTTTCCGGAAAATCCTTCGATAAGCTCGTCGATGCCCATGTCCGGGACTATCAACAGCTTTTCCATCGAGTCAGGCTGGACCTTGGAACTACGGAAGCGGCGAATCTTCCTACGGATCAGCGACTGAAAAATGCGGCGGATATTTCCGACCCGCAATTGGAAACGCTCTATTTCCAGTTCGGACGGTATCTGCTTATCGCAAGCTCCCGGCCCGGCACGAAACCCGCCAATCTTCAGGGAATCTGGAACGACTCGCTCAAACCGCCGTGGGAGAGTAAATACACCACGAATATCAACGCAGAGATGAACTACTGGCCGGCGGAGATTTGCAACCTGTCCGAGTGCCACCAGCCGCTCTTCGACCTTATCGATGACTGCGTCGTCTCCGGTCGCAAGACCGCACAGGCCCATTACGGTGCCCGCGGCTGGGTGTTGCACCATAATACCGACCTCTGGCGCGGCACAGCGCCAATCAACGCCTCGGACCACGGCATTTGGGTCACCGGCGGCGCCTGGCTGTGCCATCACCTGTGGGAGCACTACTTATTCACCGGCGATAAGGAATTTCTTGCCGAACGGGCTTATCCGGTCCTAAAGGAAGCATCGCAGTTTTTCGTGGATTTTTTAGTCGAAGATGCTAATACGGGTTGGCTGGTAAGCACGCCGTCCAATTCTCCCGAACAAGGCGGATTGGTAAAAGGCCCGACAATGGACCATCAGATTATCCGTAGTCTTTTCGACTATACCGCAAAAGCGGCGGCGATTTTAGAAGTGGACGAAGATTTCGCCAAACAACTCACTCAGATGCGTGCCCGGATAGCTCCGAATCAAATAGGCCGATACGGTCAGCTCCAGGAATGGCTCGAAGATATCGACAAACAAAATAATCAGCACAGACACATTTCTCACCTATGGGCTTTGTACCCAGGCTGGGAGATAACGGTTAAAACGCCGGAGTTGTTTGCAGCGGCCAAACAATCGCTGATTTTCAGAGGCGACGGCGGAACCGGCTGGAGCAAAGCCTGGAAGATTAATTGCTGGGCGCGTTTTTATGACGGCGACCATGCTCACAGTTTGCTCGTAGATGCAATCGCCGGCAATACATACCCGAATATGTTCGATGCGCACCCGCCTTTTCAAATTGACGGTAATTTCGGCGGAACATCGGGCATTGCTGAAATGCTGCTTCAAAGCCATACCGATGAAATTGTTTTACTTCCGGCGTTACCAAGCGCATGGCCGAGCGGCTCAGTAAAAGGTCTTCGCGCCCGCGGCGGATTCGAGATAGATATAGAATGGCGAAACAACCAACTTCTTACCGCTACGGTACATTCACTTTTGGGCAATCCCTGTAATTTACGCTGTGGCAGGGCGACTTGCCGGGTAGAAATCGAACAGGGGCAGACTTTCAAGTGGGATGGGCGCTGATACAATAAAACGGAAAACATATTGCAAAAAGGCAATTTTTGCTTTATATTTTTATCGGTTCGTTGATTAATCTGCGATTAAACCAATTTAATACAAGGTATTTTAATGACTGTATTTGAAGCTATACAGAGACGATATTCCTGCCGTTCGTATCAGGAAAAGAATATAGAGCAGGAAAAACTCGATAAGCTCTTGGAGGCGGCCCGATTAGCGCCTTCGGCGAAAAATACGCAGGATTGGCGTTTCGTAATTGTAACAGATAAGGAAATTAAAGCCCAGGTCGCTGCGACAACAAACAGGCCGGAAGTCTTCGTTAAAGCCGGTGCAATCATAGTCGCGTGCAGTAACAGTGATTATGTTATGCAATGCGGGCAGGCGATAGGGCCTATTGACGTCTCTATCGCACTCGAACATATCTGCCTGCAGGCAACGGAGTTAGGACTGGCGACTTGCTGGATAGGTTCTTTCAAAGCAGAAAAAGTCAGGACAATATTGTCTATTCCGGACGATATAAATATCGTCGAGCTGATGGCGGTCGGTTATCCGGCCGATAGTGCGAAACAGCCAAACCGTCTGGCCAAAGATGAAATAATCTGCTATGATAAATGGCAGTTCTAAATTGTCATTCCCGCGCAGGCGGGAATCCAGAATATAGAAATTGTCTTTCTCGGGGCCGTAGCTCAATTGGGAGAGTGCTGCGTTCGCAATGCAGAGGTTGAGGGTTCGATCCCCTTCGGCTCCAGTCTTCGTTCGCCGTTTACGATGAATGAAGACTGCTCCGGCGAAGTCTCAAAGAGACGGAGCCGAGCTGATTAAATGTTCATTAATGGCGAACTACGCCTCGGCAAGCCATGAATATGAAATTTCATTATGTCTATATGCTGCATAGTGTTGCAGATTGTCGTCACCGCTATGTAGGAATGACAGGAGACCTAGAAAAGCGATTAAAAATACATAATACCGGAAGATGCAAACACACGTCAAAGCATAGACCATGGCAGATTGAAACAGCCATAGCATTTCGTTCTAAAGAAAAGGCATCTGCTTTTGAGAAGTATTTAAAGAGTCATTCCAGCCGTGCTTTCGCTAAAAAGCATTTTTAATTATATGTCTGCGTTCGCCGTTTAGCGGGAAACGAAGGCGGATGTATCTGATTAAAATGGATCTCTCCACTACGGCCCGTCACGGCCGGGCCTTCGGTCGAGATGACGAAGCGGTAGTGTGCGATAAAATCGCGCCTTATATGTCGCATTTTCTGTTTTTTATAGTTTTCGGGCAACGATTGCAAATTCTTCGGCTTGTGGATTGTATGGGGCGCCTGCGACATCTAAATAGAAATTTTCAATAGCAAATCCGCACTCTGTAAATTCTCTCTCCAGCATTTCAGGGCTGAAATATTGCAGCCAATTATAGACCACTCGTCTACGTTCCGCTTCGACGATAGTATATTTATCGAGTACCACCTTTTCTTTTTCGTACTTGAACGTATTGAGGAATCCGTAGTACTTCTTCGGCGACCAGAAACCATTGAGTTGATTAATTTCATACATCGCCGTCTCTTCTCGCCGGTTAAAAGCCGTTAACGAATATACATCGAGCAGAACAGAACCGCCCGGTTCAAGTATTTCGAAGAATATATTCAATATCTTTCTTCTTTGGGGCAGACTAAGGGCACAAAAATCACACATAATCATCAGGATAAGATTAAATCGATCATCGGTTTCATAATCCAGATAGTTCCGATTCTCATAGTGGATAGACAGCCCTTCGCGCTGTGCGACCTCCTTTGCATATTGAATCGACCTCTTCGAAAAATCTATCCCGGTTACATTCGCCTGCTTTTGAGCGAGTTTCGTTGTATATAATCCCGGTCCACAGCCGAAATCCACAATCTTTGTTTCTCTACCGATGTTGAATTGGGCTGCTATCCAGTCAACGAAGCGGCTAATGAATTCGGCGTTTCGACTCGAAACGTCTATATCAGTATTCAGGTGGTATGAGAGCATCATCTTCGAGGTATGCTCGTCCGTCCATAAATCGCTCGCCGTGTAGAACTCAAATGGCTTCGGACGTGCGTTAATTTTTTCTAACTCATCATACATGTATATTCCAATCATCTATTTTTTGGATATTTTACATTCTTCCCTGTAAGGGGTCACGAATTAAGGACAATTTTGCGTGAAACAGGGGATTTTTGGTTGTTTTTTGGCGGATTTTGGGTATAATGCACAGCGAACTAAGGATAGTTCGTTGTTCATAGTTTTTAGTTCACCCTTTAGGAATACTTCGAAAATCAGGGGGCATCAATAAATCATAAGTACTAATTTCTAAGCCCTAAACAATATCAAATGTTCAAAATCCCAAATCTCCAAAACAATATTGCAACATGCAAGATAGGTGTTTGTTTCCTCCGAGAAGTAAATTTCGACAAATGTAGAGAACATTCGACAAATTGGGGTGTTTTTTGCAAAACAAAGCCAATTTCAAAAAAGTCAAGTCAGATTAAGTGTATTACTAACAAGGAGTTATCGCAAAAATGAGTAATCGGACATTTAGTAAAAACAAACCCAAACAAAGCCAATTTTCTGATATGGTATATAATGCGGATTTTTATTGTGTTTTATCGAATGTTTGATTATGGCAGAATATCAGAAAATGACAGGTATTTGTGAAAATCATGTTAATTGTACAACAATAGCTATCGCCCCGGTCGGCGTTGTGCACTTTGCCTTTTCCAAAAGGGCGAAATATCTTTCGATAACAGTCAGACACGATTCGAGTATAAGAGTTGCCATTCCAAAAGGAGTGACTCTAAGCACCGCGAGGAAGTTCTTCGAATCTAAAATCGACTGGGTCAGCAGGCAACTTAAAAAAATACAACGGCAAAATCAACAAGTCGAACCGTCACTGGAATTATCAGCCGGCGAAAAAAGAAATGCCAAGAAATACCTGACTGCCAGATTGGATTACCTGGCCAATAAATACGGATTTACCTATAACCGAATATTTATCAGGAACCAGCGAACCAGATGGGGCTTGTGCAGCTCTAAGGATAATATCAGTTTGAATATGAAGCTGGTCCGGCTGCCACTGGAGCTGCAGGATTATGTCATTCTGCATGAGCTGGTGCATACCAAACATAAGAACCACAGCAAAAAATTCTGGCAGGCTATGGATAAGCTGGTAGGGGACTCGAAGCAATTAAGAAGACAGATGCGAAAGTACAGACTCAAATAGAGGGAATATATTCGGGGATTAAAAAATTATAAACACTTCCATACAAATGCAACGCCGTCTAAAGAGGCTTGAAATTTAACGCTTTCACCGATAACATATCATTATGGCTATAGTAACATTAAGTGACGTTCACGTATCTTTCGGCCCGGAAATAGTCCTGGACAAGCTGAAACTCCAGCTTCATCCAAACGAAAAAGTCGGTATGGTGGGCGTTAACGGCTCAGGCAAGAGTACCATCCTGAAGCTTATCATCGGGCAAATCAAGCCGGATATCGGCAGGGTATCCACTCAGAAAGGCCTGCGTATCGGCTATTTGCCGCAGGAAGCGACATTCAGCGGCGAACGGACGGTTCTGCAGGAAATGCATGCAGGCGTCGAAGGCTTGCTCGGTCTTCAACAGGCCATCCATGACGTATCGCACGAGATGGAAAAGCTTAGCGGCTCGAAGCTGAAGGCAAAGATGAAGCAGTACGACCGTTTATGTCACGACTTCGAGATCGCCGGTGGTTACGGATACGAGACAAAGATTCAAATTATCCTGGCGGGCCTGGGATTCGAGCCTGAACTATATCAGGCAAAAACTTCGGCCCTCAGCGGGGGGCAGTTGTCACGGCTTGGCCTTGCCCAGGTTCTCATGCTGGAAACGGATTTACTGCTTTTGGACGAGCCGACCAATCATCTGGATATGCAGGCGACCGAATGGTTGGAGAAATTTCTGGTCGGCTATAACGGCTCGGCCGTGATTATAAGTCACGATAGGTGCCTGCTGGATAAAATCTCATGTAAGATTATCGAGGTCGGAAATCGAAAGGTAAAAATCTGGAAGGGAAATTACAGCAACTACGTCCAAACCAAGGAGACCCTGCAATTACAAACGGAGCGTGAGCACGTCAGACGTGTCGAGATGGTCGAGCGAACCCTGGATTTTATCGCACGCAACAAAGACCAGGAGGGGATGCGAAAGACGGCCCGCGGCAGAAAAACCCAGTTGAAACGGCTGCTGAAAGAGAACCCCGACTTTCTGGATAAACCTTCCAAACAAAAAACGATTAGTTTTTCGTTCGGCAAAAAAGGCTATAGTAGTGATTTAGTACTGCGATGCGAAGGATTGAGTAAATCGTTCGGCGATTTGACGTTGTTTGAAAATCTGACGTTCGATGTGCTCCGAGGCGAACGTTTCGGCATAACCGGGCCAAACGGCACGGGCAAGAGTACTCTTTTACGATTGGCCCTGGGCGAGTTTGAGCCATCTGACGGCGGTATTCGGATCGGCAGGAACCTTCGCGTCGGTTATCTCGACCAGCATGGAGACGTTCTGGAACCATCCAGAAGCGTTCTGGACGAGGCTTCAAGCGTTAATCCCGAACTTTCTTACGAGCGGGTGCGAAACCGGCTCGGTGCGTTTCTTTTCACAGGTGACGATGTGTTCAAGCTTTGCGGGGATTTGAGCGGAGGCCAGCGAAATCGCCTGATGCTGTGCAAACTGGTTTTAGCTGAGCCGGATGTGCTTATAATGGACGAACCGACCAATCATCTTGATATTGCCAGTCGGGAAACATTAGAGGTTGCTTTGGCCGATTATGCCGGGACTATGATTGTAGTAAGTCACGACCGTTATTTTCTTGATCGTGTTATAGAGAAGTTGATAGTCGTCGGTATGGATGAGCTGGGACGGCGTTGTCTGGGTAAAACCGAATTCGTTAATGTCAAACCCGTATATTCGTATTATGCCTCTTTGGTTCGCGAACGAAATGAAGCACAACAGGATAAAGAAGATTCAGTTACTACCAAAGGTCGGAAGCGTCGCCCGGCCGGCGGCGGGGGCAAAAAACGCTCAAAGACACCCGAAGAGCTTAAGTGTTTCAATAAATATTCTCTTGAAAAAATTGAAGAAATGATAACGGAGCTTGAGCACAAGCTGGCCGATTTAAGGGAATGTTTCGGTGACGCGGCTATTTATAAAAATCCGGGGCAACTCGCGGAATTGCAGCAAAAATTCGAGGATAAAACCGCCGAAATGGATTTACTATATCGGGCGTACGAACACCGGACCGGATAAAATGTATAGCAAAAATTTGTTACTATTGAGTTGCCTGAAGTATCATTTTAATTTCTTTTAAGGATACCATACCAACGGTAGCAAGTTTTATTTTGCCCTCGGCATCGATGAAAAAGCCGCTCGGAATAGCTTTTATGGAATTATAGGGCATTGGTAAAGTACCCTGGTCGAGCAATATATCATAGTTGATTTTTGCCTTGGCTACGAACCTCTTTACAAGATTTGGATTTTCGTTTGTTATGGCCAGCATTGCCAAATCATCTCGACCGACCGTTTTACGTAGTTCAATTAAATCCGGAATCTCTCTTAAACATGGACCACACCAGGTTGCCCAGAAAATGACAAGAACGTTTTTTCCACGATAATCACTTAGTCTATGCACTTTGCCGGAAATATCAATCAAAGCAAAATCTGGTGTCGACTTGCCATACCAGTTTTGAAAAGCCGGTCCCCATGTTTTTGCGGCTTTGATTATATCTTCAAGTCTTATCATCGAAGCAGATTGAGGTACTGTAACAATCTTTGTCTCACGGTTGGCTTTGATTGCTTCGATTTCTTTAGCAACGGCACTGACCTGATTCGTATCCGAGTAAAACGCAAATTCGATATCGAAAGAGCTGCTCTGATTCGGGGCAAGCTTTTGCTCATTCTCTCTGTTGCGAGAAAAATTCGTACCCGTTTCGAGAGACACTACATATTCGTTTTCCAGGGCCGCAGGTTTTTTCAATAGAGTGAAGAAAGGTAACTGCTTTGTGGAAAAATCCATTGATATCGCATTATCGGCCGTATTGTTCTGTAGCATAACTTTTGTATGTTCGTTTTGGTCGGCCCAGAGCTTTAGTAAAAAAATCTGTTCGGCAGATTCGGATGGAGCATTGTAAATGTCATAAGTAGAAACATTTGAGATTGATTGTTTGTTGACAGGTGTTATCTGACGGATAGGAGATATTAACTTCGAGTCTTTTGTTATAAAAGGCTTACCGTAGTTAGTTTGATAAAGAATGTCAAATTCCTGCTCAACGCTGCCAAGATTGGTAACCGTATCGGAGATATGAAAAGTGTTAGTGCCCGGCACAGTCGATATCTCGGTCAATAGTTCGAGCTTTTGTTCTTGTATATCGGCCAGTTTGATTTTGCTGCGTATGGTAACACGATATGGGTTTTCCCGTTCAACAATAACTTCTATATACGATGCCGGTGTAACCGACAAATTCAGATCCCTGCGAACCAACCACTCGACGGCTTCTTCAGGTTGGTTCTGGACTTGAGAGTCGATGAATTTATGACCAAGATGCAAATCACCAATAGATGCCTGCATAATAGACATGCCACGCGTTGGAACCAAATCGAAACAAAGCTTGCCGTTATCTATTTTAATTATCTCAATACCTTCTTGTTTACCTCCGTGGAGGGCATATTTGCTTACCGACCAAGAATAGGGGCAATCCGGTGTCAAATCTTGACTTTTAATTTCAAAGCTTTCTTGTTTAATGTTTTTTTCGATATCAGTGAGAACATAACGAAGTGGTTCGCTTGTTTGTGCCGATGATAATCCAAACATCACAATGGCAATAGAAAGGAAATGCAACATTTCATGACTCCTCTGGTAATATTTATAAGTGATTTTCTGTATAAGCTGTTCATATAATACACCTGTGTAAAAACCGCAAATTTCTTGTGCTAATATATTGTTTTAGGCCTGAATTGCAAGCGGTTTCAATATAATATAATAACAAGAACAACAAAAAAGCTTATATCTTGAGCCATTTTGGATGATTAACAACGTTCTAATGATTATAATTGTTTCACAAAAAAATAAATCAAAAAGTGCCTTTCAAAACTGAAAGGAATCTCAAGATGAAAAATAAAAGAATCCATCTGGCTCTTTTATTATGCGCCTTGTATCCGAAATTCAGGGACATCCCGTTAACATACAGTCTGTCTTCGGCAGCAGTAAAGTCTCATCACCGGTTGCGGCACGATACGCGTGGGCGGATAATCCTGTATGTAATCTTTATAATAAAGAAGGTCTGCCGGCTTCGCCGTTTCGAACCGATGATTGGCCGGGCATGACAATGGACAGAAAATAAACCGCTGTTTTCACCTTATTTTAACTGTAATGGGTGAATATGCTGTTTTTTCGTATATTGTTCGTAAAATCGCTTGAGTATAAAAAATACCTGGAGTATTATGCTTTCTTTTTGTAATTGAAGAAAATTCACGAGATAAATAATAGTTACATTAATATTAACGAATCAGAAACAACTTACAAGTTTAAGGAATATTCATAATGAAGCTGGCCGATGTTTTGTGTAAAGAGTGCATAGCCGTCAATGCCGAATTTAACAACAAGGCCGAGGTGCTTCGGGAAGTTGCCAGACTTGCCAGGAAAAGCCCGGTTCTTAAAAGTGTCAGTGAGCAGGAGATTCTTGCAGGACTTGAGGCCCGTGAGTCACTTGGTTCGACGGGAATCGGCGGGGGAGTAGCCATACCGCATTGCCGATTAAAGTCCGTACAGGAATTTGTTGTGGGAGTTATTTTGGTTCCATCAGGTGTGGACTTCGATGCACTGGACGCCGCGAAAGTCAGGCTTATCGTTTTTATTATCGCTCCCGAGGTGGAATCGAATAAGCATGTGAGATTACTCTCGATCATTTCACAGTCTCTTTTGGCACCGAACGCATTAGATAAAATCCTGGCAGAGCAAACTCCCAATGGAGTGTACGGCAGTCTTTTAAGTGAAAAGGAAGAAGAAATAAACGGTGGGGAACAGGTAGCCAGAAGTCTTATCCATGTGTTCATACAAAACGAGGACGTCTTCAGGGATATATTACAGATTTTAACGGGGATAGAATCCAGTTCGCTGGTTATCGTAGGGGCTGAAAATGCAGGAGTGTATCTGTCAAAAATGCCTCTTTTTGCAAGCTTCTGGTCCGATGAACCGTCCGATTTCAGCAGGATAATAATTGCGGTCGTCGATAAAAAGCTTACAAACGAAACACTCAGACGGATTGAAAGTATCTCCGGCGACCTTAATAAAAGTACCGGAATTATGGTAACCATCCAGGAAGTTTCTTATGCGGCGGGTTCGTTGAGTACATAGATATGAGTGAACTAAATCCGGCAATTTTTGCATTTACGACCGATTTGTCTTTTCTCCATATTTCCGGGCTGACTCTTTTGGGGGCGGCGACGATTGTTGCATTTTATGTAGGGCGTCTCGCACGGCTTGTAAAGTTGCCGTCATTAATCGGATATATGGTTGTAGGGGTGATACTCGGTCCCTCGGTTCTGCATCTATTCGATGAAAATTCGATGGAACGGCTCTCGTTTATAACGGAGATTGCGTTGGGATTCGTAGCTTTTAGTATCGGTTCCGAGCTTAACCTGTCCGTGTTGAAGCGTCTGGGGGTTGGGATTATCTCTAT
>Ga0315548_1000599_pt1 | contig 33119 bp, 20 predicted proteins | sample SalMarSW160110MG_2_FD_202540 | JGI IMG/M metagenome (GOLD analysis project Ga0315548, IMG submission 202540) | Salt marsh sediment microbial communities from the Plum Island Ecosystem LTER, Massachusetts, United States - Salt Marsh Sediment SW1601-110 ... | reverse complement strand
ATACGATAGGCTCTTTACCGATAGAGGTAGATAGTGGGACTACGTTGAATATTGGGACGAGTGAATTGACGGGCAATGGTCACTTTATGTTGGATTCTGGTGCCACATTAGAGATGGCTCATTCTGATGGTATAGATGGTAATATACAGACAGAGGGGACAAAGATATTAAGCAAGGCAGCAAATTACACATATAATGGGAGTGTAGCGCAGGTAACTGGTAGCTTGCTACCGGATACGGTAAATAACCTGACATTGGATAACAGTATGGGATTAACATTGTCACAGGATGTAGTTGTAAATGGGGTGATGGAAATGAAGGGGGGATCGCTGCAATCAGGAAGTGAGGTATTGAGCTATGGTGAGGATGGAGCGTTGAAATATTCAGGCGTTGATAGTGCTCAGACGACAGGAGAGATAGAATTTCTGGCTGTCGAGGGTCCAAAGGACTTAATAATTTCGAATACTTCAGGAGTAAATTTGCACGCATCGAGGTCGATAAGAGGTATTTTGAATTTAGAAGGTGAGTTGGTGTTAGGAGCAAATACGTTGACAGCGAGTTCAGCAACAACGGCATCAGTGACTACGGCATTTGTAAACACAGACGGAGGAGGAAAGTTGTTGTTGCCGGTGGAGAATTCTACAGAGGTATTATATCCTGTAGGAGCCAGTGGAGGAAACAGGGTTTCATATTGTCCTTTGTGGATAACCAATAATGGAGACTTTGATACTATATCGGTAGGAGCAGTTATGGACACTACGAGTCAATCTACAAAGCCGCGTGTTAAATTGAAATGGGACATAGCAGGAAGTGCAGCAGGTAGTGGAGATTACGATTTGAAGTTTGGATGGACTCCGACTTCATTGCATGAGAACAGTTTATTCAGGAGAGATAGAGAGGATAATGCCAGGATATTTTTGATAGGAGAAACCGATACAGTAGAGGCAGGTAGCGGAGATTACGAGTTCAATTTCACGACAAGGCCTTATACTGCGAAGCGTGGAGGGATAAGTGAATTAGGGATGTTTGTGGTAGGGAAGTTTAAGGATTCTGTATGGACAGGAGTAGCAGAAAAGATGCCGAGAAGGTATCGATTGAAGCAGAACTATCCTAATCCATTTACTTCAGTGACGTTTATAGAGTATGAATTGCCCAAGGATGAGAAAGCAGATTTAAAGGTATACAATGCGTTAGGGCAAGAGGTAGCCGTATTGGAGAAGGGTAATAAATTAGCTGGATACCATAAAGTAGAGTGGAATGCATCGAATTTGTCGACAGGTGTATATTTTTATAAATTAACAGCTGGCTCTTTTACTGATACGAAAAAATTATTACTTCTAAAATGATATATCATAATAATATAAGGGTAAAGAAATGAAAAGATTATTAATATTCTTAAGTTGCTATTTCATAATGGGAAATTACGGGTACGGACAATCGCCGTCGTTTCAAACTTATATGAACCCTGTTATTCCCGGAGACCACCCGGACTGCACTTTAACAAAAGTGGGCGACGATTTTTATACAACAGGCTCATCCTTCAATGTGACACCGGTTATTTTTCATTCAACTGATTTGGTTCATTGGGAAGCAATTGCCCAACCTGTAAGAGCATCGTGGTCAGGCTACGGTGATTCTCCCGGAGGTGGATGTTGGGGAGGGCACATGGTTTATTATAACGGTCAATACTGGGATTTCTTTGGGCTGGGAAGTTCGATGCGTTTTGTCACGGCGCCTGATCCCAGTGGACCCTGGAGCGACCCCGTAACAGTGAATAATCCTCCGGAACTTCCTTATACATTAGGACGTGACAATTCCATATTCATCGATGATGACGGCAAATGGTATCTGGTTGTCAAAAACGGTGAACCCAATAATGGTATTGTAGAATTGGGAAATGACGGGCAACCTACAGGTGTAGTTTATAATCTGGACTGGTTAAATCCGGCGCCTGAACTTCCCTATAGCTGGGCAGAAGGACCGGTAATGTGGAAATTTGGAGGTTATTACTATTACTCGTTTGCCCGGCATTTAGGCGGGCCCCAATATGTCATGAGAAGCGACACGCTTACCGCTAGTGAGGAATCATGGGAGATGCTGGGTAATTTCTTCGATCAGGATGATCCTCTTAAACCTGGTGCTCTTTTTACAGAACCGAATCATACCTCACCCGTTGTGATGCTGGATGATAGTACCCATTGGGTGGTTCACCCTTTGTATGCAAAAGGGGAATGGATAGGACAGGGACGACAGGGACTTTTAAACCAGGTTCGTTATGATTCTACTTTAAAGCCCACTGCCGATTACCCTATAAATAGGTCTTTTACCGCACCGGATTTGCCAAGCAGTGGTATTCCCTGGATGGTGCCGAAGTCCGATTTTTTTGATTCTGAAGAGCTGAATCCCGAATGGTCATTTTTAGGTCGTACACTAGATGCCTCGCATTCCCTTACCGACCGGCCGGGATGGCTACGTTTATCATCCAAGAGCAGTACAAAAGCAAATACGGTTATAAAAAATGACGGGGAACATAATTACTCGCTCATAACACGTCTTGATTTCGATCCGCAGGAGACGAATGACGAAGCAGGGCTTAGAATCATGCGAGGGGATGAAACGATGTTTGTAAAATTATACAGTTCTGTAAATGAGGACAGTAATAAAGTAATAGTATTCAGTTTTGAGGGTACAAGATACGAACTCGCTAATACAGCGGGGGATACTTTGTGGCTCAGGATTATCAGAGAGAACCATAGTATTAGCGGTTTTTTCAGCGGGGACGGCATCGATTGGGTACATGTCGGTGAAGAGTTTGATGTATCTGTAATTGACTCATATTCCGATTTTGTAACCTTTACCGGAACCAGGCAGGGACTGTACGTTCATGGTGGGAGTGACGCATTTTTCGATCTCTATATTTATCGTGATGCATATACACCTATCATGGCTGAATGGCCGGCCAACCAATTTGGCACGTGGAGAACACCTCTATTGGATAGCATACATAATAACGATTGGGCACTGTATGCAGGAGTTGAATTTGGCGGCAACGCTGATTATCCGAAAGTCCCTGATTCATTTGGAGTATTGGCTTCAAGTGCCACTTCCGGTGGTGTCATTGAAGTATGGCTTGATTCTATTGATACCGGTAATAAAATTGCCGAATGCAGCATCGAAAATACCGGTGACTGGGAAACTTACAGCGTATTTAAATCAGGGATAGACTCAGTATCAGGCAGACACGATGTGTATTTAAAATTTACAGGATCCGGTGAGAGCAGACTTTTTCGACTTCAAAGGCTGAAGTTTTTAATTGAAGGTGATACTTCTCTTTCATATGTTGAGGAGCCGTCCTCTTCCCAAATTCCAAAAAACTATGTTTTAGAGCAAAACTATCCAAATCCTTTCGCCCTAGCTACAATCATTAGATTCGGAGTTCCTAATAATTCTTTTGTTTCTTTAAAAGTTTATAATCTTCTCGGTCAAGAAGTAGCCGTACTTGCAGAAAAAGAGTTCTCTGCCGGCATGCATTCCGTGACATTCGATGCATCTCATTTAGCTAGTGGAATGTATTTCTATAAAATTAAAGCAAAAGATACCGACGTTGTCGTGACAAAGAAAATGATTTTAATCAGATAAAGCAGAAAGCTCAAGGATTCGAGGAACCGAGGGGTTAAGTAACCATCCACAACTTTTGATCAGCTATTGACATAAAATCAAAAGACATTTATAGTCTCATCGAAACAAACAACTCTTACTTAATGAAATATTTAGGGGAGTTGTTTTCTATAATACAAAAAAGGAGTTATTATGAGAGTGTTTAAAAATATGTTTATGACAAGATTACTGTTTTGCTCATGTTTTTTAACATTGTTGAGCTGCTCAGGAGAAAAGAAAGCTAAAGCTTTTAACGGAATAGAAGTCCAAATGATCATAGGTAGATTCTGGAACGCGTTCGATGGCAAACTTCCGGTAATGAATAATGCTGCACATTGGTATTTAGGGAATTCAAAGCTGGATTTGGGTGGCTCTGAAGAAGTAATACCTCCCGGCGGGAAGCTGGTAGAGGGATGTTTTAAGAACGAAGACAGCACCGAAGTAATGCTTTTTTCAAAATTCGGACCGGAAGAAGATGAAGAAGCCCACAAGCCAACGGGTTCTTTTTATGAGGTTCCTCTTTACCTTTCGAATAACTCAAAAGATACAAATACAATAACATTAAGCAAAAAGGATAATAAGACCCTGGATGTTCAATTAATGTTAGAAAACAAAGAAACCTTTTCTCCGGTAGCATTTCGTATACCCGGGTTTTTCCCGATTGACGAACGCAGTTTATTTACATCATTCGAGAGCAAACTCTTCTTATCTCTTCCTCCAAAAACTAAAACATGGTTATTACTGGTTTTTGATATTCCTGAAGATACTAAAACAGCAAACCTAGCCTTATGCTCAAAAACTACTTTTTTTATAAATTTTTCGGCCGCAAAATTCAGGGAAATTAATTGTAAAACGGTAAAGGAATATAAAACCGAATTGCAATTCAGCATGACCCAAAACTGGAAGGAAGGCGAAGATCCGGCAAATGCGACTACTACTTACTACACAAACCGAGAGGCTATTCTGGATATACTTAATCGCTTTCAGCTTGAAGGAGAAACAAAGCTCGATAAAAGATTAAAAAAACTGATAGAACAGATAGAAAAAGCCCCCGCTTATGAGGCATCTTATCCTGAAAACCCATGGTTTGATGTTAATCTTTCCCCGGAACTTTTTTCAGAGTTAAGTAAACTTACTGATGATATTGGCACACAACTCAACTGCGGAGATTGAAGTAAGGAAATTTTAAATCTTCCAATAATTTTCGAACCGATCAACAATATAACAGAGGATTCAAGAGATCAAGGAAACCACCCTATTTCCGACTTTAGATGTTGACAATATACACCTTTTACTGTAACATGTAATAAGGGTAAAAAAGGGGAGGTTTTTATGTGTATTTTTATTTCTTTGTTTTTAATTGCTCAAGGCCCAGTGGAAACAAATGGCTCGCGCTGGGAATTATCGGATATACTTATTGAAGATTCGCTTGGTTCCAATGTAACTTTTGCCGCAGATTACAACTATTCAAACGGAGATATATATGTTGCTTGTGTCCCCGATTCAGGGGTTTATTTCCATCCGGATTCTTTGGGAATCCTTTTATTTCGTTCGACCGACCATGGCGAAACATGGGATATAATAGCCAGAGATGTTTACGAAACCGAAGGTTGGACGGCAAAAGAAATAGACCTTGTAGCCACGAGAAGCGACACAGTTTACGTTCTCTTTAGCTGGTACTATACAGATTATGAATATGACGGACTACAGATAGGGAAAATTTATGACTCCGGCGGAGATTGGAACATCGAGTGGATTAGCCCTATAATAGACGCGACCGAAATCCGTTCTCCGAAACTCGTGAGAGACGATTTTGATGATTTCTATCTGTACATGGCATATCTTGATATTACTCCTGATAGAGATTCTCTGCATATTTTACTCTCCGCAGACAGAGGGTATAATTGGGATGCTCTTGTCCATGCCAGTACTGTGTCGGAATGGCAGGACCAGGATATCTGTGTGGCTGATTCTTCCTTATACCATTTATCGACATTCCAATACTCTGAAAATCAAACTCTGCAGCTTTCGTACTGGAGGGATAGAGGAAATCCTTCGACTTGTAAGGTAAAAAACCTTCTTTCAGTTGATACTAATGACGCCGGACAAATTCATTATCCGAGAATAGGAGCTACCACTACAGAGCCCGATACCACACAATTAGTTTACGCATTCTATTCCCAGGAGGATTCAATTAGCGGAAATCATGATTTACTTTATCTGTTTTCGCAAAATGGAGGAAAAGTTTGGGACAGTATTCCTGACACACTTGCACAGGGAAGTGAAGCTCGGATATTTTCTGACATAAGAGGGTATCAGGCTGCGCCTAATAAATGGATGGATATCACTTACTGTTTAACATCTTCCAATCCGTCTTTTGAGAACTTCTGGTGTTGGTCATCAGAAAGTGACCCTACTAACTGGCAGGAGACTGCTTCCGTTGGTACGGGAACAAACAGATCGATACCAGAACTTATATATTCTCCCGGAGCACCCGGAGGTGGAGCTGGTGTTGTTTATAACGATTCACTCGGTAATTTATGGTTTGACGCGCCCTGGAGAGAGAGCGGAATTGTTGAGGATATAGACAAGAAAGATGAAATAAGAAGTCAAATTATACTTGCAGGCAGTTCGGTCGAAGTAGGCTCAAACGGGGCTATCGTTTACGATGTAACCGGTAGAAAAATAGTAATATTAAATACGAGTTCATGGAATTTAACGGATTCAGACGGCAAAAAAGTTAAAGGTGGAATATACTTTATAGTCGATAAGAAAAACGGTAATAGATTGAAACTCTCGGTAGTTAAATAATCTGATTTGAAATTAGAATAAAAAATATGGAGGGCAATTTTTAGCCCTCCAATATTTTTTTACTACTTCTCTTTATCTCTTTTTTCGATTCTATTTCTTCAAATGACTACAATTTCATAATTTCTTACCAAAAATATAGTACGGTATATCTTTATGCATATAATACCGCATATAAGATACTTTCCCTTCATATAGTATATTGAATTCCAACTTCCGAAAAAATTCTTTAGCTTTTTTGGACATGGTCCTAAAATGAATACCTCTTACACCTAATTCTTTAAGGTAATCAAGATATTTCAAGATCAACCTGCCGCCTATACCCATGCCTCTGCAGCCCTCATCCAAATTTACATGCAGAGTGGCGGGATATTCTTTCGAAAAATCCGGAGTACGGAATTCACTTTTTAAAAAACTAATAAAATAAAAAAATATAAATTTTAGTGTATTTCTCTTTATAAAAATTTTACTGGTTAAGGCTCTCTTTATTAAAGCCGGTATTATCCGGTATCTAAAAATTTTATCCTTTATTTTAACATTGACTGACCCAGTAAGATAACCAATGACTTTTCCTTCAGATACCGCAACAAAACATGATTCCGGCTCATAATCTGTATGATAACGAGTCAGAACATCAGCAATCAATTCTTGATCATTTATAAAAAATTCAATTGGGTTCCCCAGAAAGGAGGTTTTTACTGAAATATCTCTTACTGCTTCCCTGTCTTTTTCTCTATATTTCCTAATATTCACCAACTTATGCTCTCTTTCATCTCTTCTCTTCCTTCCTGCTCACGTAATCTTTCAGCATTTCACATCCTTCAACAATTGTAATAACCTCTACGCCGGTATCATTCAACCAATTCAAGATTTCTTCAAAGAATTCTACCGAGACAGCGTTGCCTTTAACCGCCGAAGGAGCAAGCGGATGGGGCTCTCCAACATCGTGAAAAGTGAAGATAGTCCACGTTCCCGGCACTATAACCCTCTTAATATCTTTTATGCTATTAAAAGACCTTATGGTGAAATCCTTCAATAGAAAAGGGTCAGTGCTTTTAGTATTTACACCTACATCCTGGGTCGATGCTCCTATATAGTATTTCTTGACAACTCCTATAGCAATTCCATTATAATTTCCATAAGGATAAACAAATGTTTTAACCTTAAAACCTTTTCCGGTGAGAGTTCTAAAATCATCTCCTATCTCATGCTCATAATCCTGTGAAGTACTTAAATTCTTCAAGTCCGCGTGATGCACCGTGTGACCGCCTATTTCCATTATTTCGCTAACTTTCTCGACATCTGCCCAACTCATGTAACCTTCATGCCCCATAAACCCGCTGATGATATAGATGGAACCCGTAAGATTATATTCCTTTAATAATTCATACGCGTTAAGTTGAGATTTCCAACCATCGTCAAACCGGAGGCTCACATAAGTATCATCAAAACTGGGGTTTTTAAAAATAAACCAGCCGTAGAATTGGTTTAAGTAAAGGGTAATAGCAAGAAGAATAAGAGCCACTGCTATAAAGATGAAATGTCTTTTTGTCATTCTCTCACTGCGTTAATCGTGTATAGAATAGTGCCGGTAAAGATATAAGATACTAACAAACCAAATATACATATATCTGTGATAAGATTAACCATACTTATAACAAAAGTTCCGTAAGGCGCCAGAAGACCCTGCCCCGCTTTTTTTAACCCCAGGAACAGCAAAACAATTAAAATAGAGAAAACGAAATTTCTCAAAGGTGGATACTTTTTCTTTTTTCTGGTTAAATAAAACAGAAGCGTAAACAAGAGGGTCGCAAAAGCAAAAAGGGAAAGAATTATCGAGTTAACTGTAGCCGGAATAAGAATATGGTCAAAATTCACTATACTTTCCTCGTTTCCCGAAAAGAATAAATTTTTAATGAATATAATTATTGTAAGGCAGAAAACGAATAGTAAAACAGAATTTTCTACATAATTTTCTCTTGTCCAGAACTTCTCTTCTTTTTTATTGGCTTTATCGTAATTTCTAAACAGTAGAAATACCATCGCGAATGCTATAATCCACATTATAATTCCATCGAGCGTCTTTGGTATCATCTTCGATATAAGATTAGGTTCCACAATAAACTCCTTTCTTACGTACTAATTCCAAACTAAAACATTAAAACACAATGAATATTAAAAAATATTATGGTTGAAACACGTACATAGTCGGCACATTCTTGTCACCGGTTATCCTTAAAGTATAAGTATTGTTCTCCTGAAACCCTTCAAAATTACCTTCAGTAAACAACTTACCAGTTTCACCACTATCGCTCGGATTATTAACATTTTCCCATCGGTATGATAACATTACGTTGTCACTGGCATCCACTTTCATATATTCGGTTTGTTCTCCGGGTAATAAATATTCACTGAACCCGAGGAAAAGTTGATTGTTAAAATTCATTTTTGATATTTTATAATCTTCCAAACCATTTATAACCCTCAAATCGGGGTTGTCCGGATTTGCGTCCGGGTCTACACAACTAAACATTAAAAAAACAATAACCAAATAAATTAAAAATTTAATTTTTCCCATTCTCCCCCCTTTTTAAACTATTAATACTCCTATTAATATGAAATCTAAACATCAAACTCAAATTGTCAAGTTGTCAGCCAAATACGAAAACCAAAGGGATTCTTTAAATTCTTCTCTTTATAACAATTAATTTAGAACGTAGATATGATATATCTGAATTTTCCTATGACACAGCACACTCAATCCAAAACATCAAAGCCCAAAGCCCTGAAACTATTCTTCAGGTGTTTACTTTCTGTATTTAATTTAAGACGGGTATTAAAGAATTCTCTTCTCACCCGATAATTTGCCCTTAAACCGTCGAAGAATTTATTTTTTTCCTGTCCTTCGAGATTTAATATTTGTCTCAATCTCCTGTCATCTTCTCTTACATCGTATACTCTAAAGACAATATCGGCTATAATTTCAGCAAAATTATCATTTTCATAAACTGTCTTCTCAATATAAGGAACCTCTGGTGGAGGCAGTTCTACTGTCCATTCCTTATCTATCGAAAAAAACTCACAAATAGCATCGAAGACCATCTTAGTCCCCTTAACTTTCCCATCATAAGAGTATCCCGCGATATGAGAGGTTCCGATATCTACCATTTCAAGCATTTCTTTGTCGATATCGGGCTCTTCCTCCCAAACGTCTAATACGGCTCCTGATAAAATCTCCTTTTTCAAAGCCAGCTTCAATACAGATTGCTCTACGACTTTACCTCTGGAAGTATTTATAAGAACACTACCCTGTTTCATTTTATTTATTCTTTTCTCATCGAACAAGTTCAAGGTTTTATCCACACCGGAAAAAGATAAAGGAACATGCAGAGTTATAACGTCACAACCCATCAATTCATCCAGCTCCAGAAAAACACTATCTTCTGATTCTCTATAACGGGGAGGATCGTTTTGTAAAACTTTAATCCCCAATCCTTCAGCTTTTTTTACAACTTTACTTCCGACGTTGCCAACCCCTACAACTCCGAGGCTCATTTCTTCAAGAGAAAGCTTTTCTTTTCTATCGAGCAGTAATAAAGCGGTTATGATATATTCCGCCACCGAATTTGAATTACTCCCCGGAGCACTCGCAAAACCTATATCTCTGCTCTCTAAATACTCTACGTCCACGTGGTCTATACCAGCGGTCGCAGAGCCGACGAATTTAATATTACTATTCTTTAGCAGTTGTTCATTCACTTCTGTAACAGAACGTACTACCAGGATATCAGCCTCCTTAACAACCTCAGGGCTTATCTCTCGACCCGAAACCGAAACAACTTCTCCGATTAAAGAGAAAGTTTCCATTCCCAATAAGACATTTTCATCGATCACGATTTTCATAATCTAAGATAACATACCTTTAAAATACCGCCAGGTTAAATGTGTATAGAACAACAAAATAGAATTAATTCGACTTTTTTAAAAAAACAGACGATCAACTTTTCCTTTCATCTTTAAATCTATCGATTTGAGCTTTTTGGAGCTTTTCGGAATAATCTATTGTCACGGCTTTAATTTCTCCGTACAATTCGTAAGCCCATTGACCCCCTTCTCTAAAACCGTTTCCAGAACTCTTAACACCACCGAAAGGCATATGGCATTCAGCCCCTATTGTAGGAGCATTAACGTATACCATACCAGCCTCAAGCCTTTCGACAGCCTCCATAGCCAGATCAATATTCTTGGTATAAATCGACGAAGATAAACCATAATCAACATCATTGGCAATTTCTATCCCTTCCTGAAAATCAGAGATTTTAATAATCGAAAGTACCGGACCAAGAATCTCCTCTTGAGCGATTTTCATCTTTGAGTTAACATCAGTAAATACTGTCGGCTCTAAAAAAAAACCTTTATCATATTTGTCTCCGCAAATCCTTTTACCGCCCAGGAGTAATTTTGCCCCTTCATTTTTACCGCTTTCTATATACTGAAGAATTGTATCTAACCTGCGTTCATTTATGATGGGGCCTATTTCAGTTTCCTCATCCAAGCCATTCCCTATTTTTATTTCTTTTACCTTTTTTAAAAACAACTCTAAAAATTCATCATAGATGTTTTCCTGCAGAAGAAGCCTTGAAGTAGATGTGCATCTCTGTCCCGTTGTCGCGAATGCTCCCCAAACAGCACCCTGCACCGCGTTTTCCAGATCCGCGTCTTCCAAAACAATCTGAGGGTTTTTTCCTCCTAATTCTAAACCAACTCTCTTCAAATTTCTCCCCGCAAGCTCAGCAATCTTCCTGCCCACACGAGTAGAACCTGTGAAACTTATAACTCTAACATCCGGATTCTCAACGATTTCTTCCACAATCGTCTTTCCCACTCCATGAACTATATTGATTACACCCTTTGGAATTCCAGATTCAAGAAAAAGCTCAATAACTTTTGAAGATGCCGCTGGGGCTTCCGGAGAAGGTTTGAAAACAACTGTATTCCCCATAAGTAAAGAGGGTATCAAGTTCCAGCAGAGAATGGCAACGGGAAAATTCCAGGGGGTTATAATACCGACTGTCCCAACCGGATTTACCATAGTGTAAGCAAATTTACCTGAAAACTCCGAAGGAACTGTCACTCCTAAATCGGTTTTTGCTTTACTATACGCGAATGAAGCGGTATCTATTCCTTCTTGAACCTCCCCCCTCGCTTCCCTGAGAGGCTTTCCGTTTTCCCGGGTAATTATTCTCGCAAGAGATTCCTTTTCTTTTATTAATAAGTTCCCAAATTCACCTATTATGTCTGCTCTTTCCTGTATAGGCATTTCAGACCAGATCTCTCTATATTTTACAGCAGATTTAATTGCTTTTTTAACGTCTTCCCTGGTAGATTCGGGAAATATTCCTATTAGGTCATCACCGTTTGCAGGATTTCTGTTTTCGAATGTCTTTTCTGATTCTCCGCTAACCCAACATCCTTCTATTAAATTTTTTGTTTTAATAAAATCCTCCTTTGCTTTTAAATATCTATAACTAATTATATTTTAATTGTCAAGATTGCTGTATCTTAATAAAGAGTCTTGACACTCTACGCCTATTTCCCTATTATTTCTAAAAGGAAAACCGAATAAAATGGAAACTGACGTTTACACTTTAGGAGAACAGTTTATTGTTAAAACAATAAATAGGGCAAAAAGAGTATGGGACAAAGGTAAAGATTGCTGGCTTTACGATTCAAAAGGAAATAAATACCTCGATTTTTTTACCGGACATGGAGTTTTATGTCTCGGACATAATAACAAACTCCAAATCAATGCAATGCAAACCCAGCTTAAAAAATTTATTCATGCAGGAAATCATTATTACGAGAAATCACAAATTTCTTTAGCACAGGAGTTAATTAATTGTAGTTTTGGGAACAAGGTTATGTTTGCAAATAGCGGTGCTGAAATAGTCGACTTAAGTATCAAACTAGCTCGAAAATGGGGCAACAATAAAAAAAACACAAAGAACTATAAAATAATAACTATGTCATCCTCATTTCACGGCCGTACCTACGGTGCTCTAAGCGCAAGCAACCAGGAAAAATTTTACCAGGGAATAGGTCCAATGCTCGGGGGATTTAAAGAAGTACCATTTAATAATATAGAAGCTATTAATTCTTCCATAGATGATTATACCTGCGCAATCTTAATGGAACCTGTACTCGGTGACGGAGGAATTATACCTGCCGATAAAAAATACTTAAAACATATTCGTACTTTATGCGATAAAAAAAATATTCTTTTAATTTATGATGAGATTCAATGTGGGCTGGGTAGACTTGGGACAAAATTCGCCTATCAGCATTTCGGAGTAGAACCGGACGTTTTACTGCTTGGTAAACCTTTAGGTGGAGGCTTACCTATATCAGCATTAATAACAAAAAATTGCTTTTCCAAAGTTCTAAAAATAAACGACCACGGCTCCACTTTCGGCGGAAACCCGGTTGCCTCCCAGGCGGGTATAATCTTACTGGAAAAATTGCAGGATGCAAAATTCATAAAACATATTCAAAACATATCAAAATATTTAAAACAAAAGTTAGAAAACGTTGCCAAAAAATATCCTGAAGTCGTAAGAGAAATCAGAGGAATTGGTTTACTGATCGGGATCGAACTAAAAAAAACGCCAGACAATATAGTAGAAAAATGCCTCGATAAAGGCTTAATTGTTAGTGTCGTTAATGATAACGTTCTTCGCTTAACCCCACCTTACATTATAAAAGAAAAAGACGTCGACCTCGCTTGTTCGATACTTAATCAAGTTTTTAGAGAATTAAGGCAAAACTGATGGCAAAATACGAAGGTAAATGTCCTATAAATTTTGAAATAGATGTATATCCAAAATGTCACTATCATTGTGTGTATTGTATATCAAAAACTAAACCAAATAACAATGCTTATATTTCATCTGATTTAGACAAGATTAAAAATCATTTATTAAGCGAGAATCAAACAAGATATCCTGTTTATCTTTCTCCCTGGACAGATTCATACCCACCTTCTGAAGAAAAAGAAAAAAGGACAGAAAAAATTCTTTCATTCCTATCAGATAATAGCCTTCCTTATTTTGTAATTACCAAAGGAAACTTAATACTCAGGGATAAAAAGTTCTTTAAAGCAGAAAATACTTTCGCGGCAATTTCTCTCAATACTCTGGACGATAATAGCGTCAAAATGTTGGAACCAGATGTACCTTCGATTACTAAAAGGAAAAAGGTTATCGAAGAATTAGTTAATACCGGGGTAAGAACCGTAGTCAAGATAGACCCGATTATACCGGGAATTACTGACGGAGAAAGACTTTGGGATCTTGCAAACTGGTTGTGCAAATTGAAACCCACAGCTGTTACAGCAGAAACTTTACGGATTAATAAAAAAATAAAAAACGATATAAAAGAAGTTTTACCTGAAAAATTATTTGAAAATTTCCTTTCAAAATACCAGGGAATTACGGAAGAACCTCAACACCCTAACCTTGAATACCGGTTATCTTTATTTAAGAATCTGGCAAAGCTTTTTCAAGAAAATGGAGTTAAAGCATCTTTTTGTAAAGCTTCACTGCCATATCATATAACACCTTTCGATTGCCGCGGAGGGTTTTAAATGGTTTCCAGTTTATATTTGATGCCTACTCAGAAATGTAACAGTGAATGTGTCTACTGTTATATCCCTGACCAGGAAAGCCAAAAAGAAGGTGACGATGAATTTTTCTATAAGGTAGTGGATAAATTTACAAATGATTTAAAAGATAAAAATATAAATCCGCAACTGAGGTTTACAGGAGGAGAACCTTATTTAAAAATCGATTTAATAATTAAACTGATAAAAAAATTTACAATATCTTTTCCAAAAGCTATGGTGGTTATAAATACAAATGGCACCTTAATTGACTCCGAAACAATCAAAGATACTCTACCATACAAAAAAAATCTAATTCATATTACTTCTTTAGACGGCTGCGAAGAAATAAACAATAAAAGAAGATTGCTAAAAGATTCATCTAACTCTTTTGAAAAAGTCGTTAGTAGTATTAAACTACTAAAAGAGAACGGTTTCCTCATTTACATAAATATGGTTCTCGATACTCAAACTCTGGACGGATTCGAAGATTTTATAAAATATATTAAGCATTCTCTAAAATTACAAAATTTATCGGTTTCTTTACTTCACCAGAGCAAAATGAGAAAAGAAGAAAAATTTGACATGCTGCGGAAAGTTTATAAAATTTCAAATAAATACAACATTAAAATTGGAGGACACCATCGTCTACTGTTAGGCATGAGAATTCCAGAATTGAAGTGTCACGCCGGCGATAAAACCATTCTTGTAACCAGTGACCAAAAATTGGCAGCTTGTCAGCGATTCATCGGGAATGGTTTTGAAAATCAACCTTGTAATTCAAATGTTGATTTTAGCTCTATAAAATCAACATATTCCCCGGAAGATTGCTGTTATTCAAAAGATAATATCTGGCTCGGTGACATGTTATTTGAAATGTATCAGGAGAAATATCCGGAATATTTAAGGGTTAGACCATTAGATAAGATTTTGTTTGGGGTTATATAGTGAATGTGATAAAATCTCGAAAACAATTAAAGAATAAAAAAGTTCTTATTATGGGTCTCGGGACAAAAGACGGAGGAGTGGGAGCAACCATATTCGCAAAAAGGAATGGAGCTATTGTTACAGTTACGGATAAAAACAACCTTTTAGTTCTCAAAAAATCAATCGATAAAATTCAAAATATGAATATCACTTTAAAAATCGGTAAACACGAATCTATTGATTTTAAAAACGCGGATATTGTCATCGCGAATCCAGTTATCGATGGAAGTAACGAATATCTGAAAATAGCTAAAAAAAACGGCAGCATAATTGATACTCCAATGGGTATCTTCTCGGAAATAGTTACAGAACCTTACATAGGTATAACTGGCACCAAGGGGAAAAGTTACACAACTTTCCTGATTGAACATATGCTAAAAGAATTAGGCGTTAATGCTATTGCGTCCGGGAATAATTGTATATCCCCTTTAAGATATGTGGATGATCCGGATAAGAGATTCGTTCTGGAACTTTCTTCCTGGCAATTAAAACACATGGGGAGACATAAAAAATCACCTCATATTTCTTGTTGGCTAAATTTTTTTCCAGACCATTTAAATCACTATAAAAATCTTAATGATTACTGGAACGATAAATTTTTTATAACAAAAAACCAGAAAAAAGACGATTTTATTGTCTTGCCCTGGAAAGATAAGAAATTTAGAAATATAGATACAAAAGCAAAAAAGATATTTTTCTCTGATTCGCCTATAAATTCAGTGGATGCAGAAGGAATTTGCTTCTACGAAGAAGGTAATATTTTCTTCAAAACAAGCCGCGCCAAAAAATTTGTTGAAAAACATGAAAATCTCCCTCCAAATTTAAAAATAAAACATCATTTAGAACTTTTATTAGCAGCTATTTGCTGTATGAAAGTCTACGGATTTGAAATCAGTGGTATTAAAGAAAGTTTTAAGAAGTTTGAAGGCGTTCCTCATAGATTTGAATTTTTGGGTAAAAAAGAAGGAATTAATTTTATAAACGATTCCGCGGCAACAACGCCAGAATCCGTCATATTAGCCCTGCAAGCTGTAAAAAACTTTCCTCTTGTTACAATATTTGGCGGCGGAGACCATAAAAATTTATCCTACAACACAGTTGCAAAAAAACTAAAGGAATTCTCAGATAAAATTGTACTTTTCCATGAAGATTTAGCCAGCGATAAGATCGAACCACTTCTAAAAAATACTGCAGAAGAAAAAATTCTAAAGGTTCATAACCTTGAGGGAGCAGTCCAATCAGGGATTGAATATCTTTCAAATTTAAAAAAAGGCACTTTACTGCTTTCCCCAGGTTGCAGCGGGGCACCTTTTTATACAGACTTATTTGTCAGAGGTACAATGTTTAAGGAGATAATAAAACATTATTATGAATAATAATTTTAAAGCAGTGCTAGAACCAATTAGATTATTTGACATTATTTTGTCGTTAATTTTAATAATCCTTTTTTTTCCTTTCCTTATAATTCCTCTCATTCTATCCTGCTTATTCATTGGATTCCCTCCAATATACATATCGAAAAGAATTGGACAAAACGGAAAACTCTATAAACATTTTAAAATTAAAACAATGTTACCGGGAAAAGAATGCGGGAGAATTTTCTTTGAGCAGAATAGATTAAACTGGTGCGGAAGACTTCTGCGGAGATACCACCTCGATGAGATACCTGAACTATATTTGATTCTCATAGGGAAAATGAGTTTTGTGGGTCCGAGGCCCCTCCCTGAAAACCTATTAAACGGGCTGGACGCAAAAAACAGAACCAGCGTCCCCCCCGGATGGACCGGGTTACCTCAAATATATCTGTTAAAAAACGGTATCCTAAATAAGAAACTGCAAGTAAAACTCGACAATATTTATGTTAGAAAGAGAAACCTTAAGCACAATATAAGAATAATATTAATGACTTTAATATATACTCTTAAAAGAAAAGATTTAGATATGGAACCTGATTCGACAAAAGACAGAGTAGAGTTTAAGAAAAGATTATCTTGACATTGTAGTTGGTTATGTTAAAAATTAATATGTAAACAATAAGGGAGGTAGGAATGAAAAACAAAAAAACACAGAATATCATTTTGTTAGTTTCCTTAATAGTTATTCTAATTGTAGTTTATATATCCACCGTTAAATTTGTGTATCATAAAAATATGACAATATATTTCGAGTCGACTCCGGAAGGGACAACGGTTTCTTGTAAAGGAAATGTCTTAGGAAAAACACCCTTTGAAATGAAATATAATATATATAACAGTAATTTGTTTGTTAAAAGTAATCGTTTTACTTTTGACAAAGACTTTTTCAGTAAAAAAACTGTTCCGTTTTCATACAACCAAACAAAAAGCGTAGATACAATTCAAGTAAAACTCGAGTTAGACAAAAAACCGTTACCTGGATACAAAGACGAATTTCCTAATAATTATGTATTAAAACTTGAAGACCTGCGCGGCAAAACAGATACGGAATTAACGTTCTTACGAAATGAAATTTATGCGAAATACGGAAGAAAATTTATAACACCTAAATATAAGGATTATTTCAATTCAAAGGAGTGGTATAAAGTAAACCCTCATTTCTCTGATGCCTTTTTAACCGAAACCGATAAGAAAAATGTGGCTTTAATTCTCAGCCTGGAAAATTCTCCTAAAACAAATAACCCTTTAGCCGAAAAAGCAACAGATAAACCGGAGTATACTTATAAAGAAATCGAAGTTGAACTTTATCCCGACAAGATGCTAATTCCTGAAGACCTGGTTTGTAAAACAAACGAAGAATTAGCACTATTAAGAAATGAGGTATACGCAAGACACGGAAGACAATTTGAAACACCTAAATATCAGGAATATTTCAATTCAAAAAGCTGGTATAAAATTAATCCCGAATACTCAGACGCTCTTTTAACTGAAACCGATAAGGCAAATTTAGCTTTAATCCTCGATATAGAAACATCTATCGAAGAAAATAAGGATATGATAAAAAAGATCTTAGATAACCCCGAATACACTTATAAAGACGAAAAACTTATATTTATAGATGAACATAATGTCAAATATTTAAAATCGTCTAACTGGGGCAGAATATTCTGCAAATATGATTATATAAGTTCCACCGGGAAAGGAGAAAAAATTGTCAGGTGGCGGTTCTATAAAGGGGAAATATTTTTATGCGATTATAACAAAGTTTGGGGTGAAGAAAGAAGGCAAATCTCTATTGTTAAATTAGATCTTAAAAATAATACCATTAAATTAATTAAAAGAATCGAGGAAGAACCGGAGTATTATTACTAAAAGACTCAAAAAAACCCTTGGAATCAAATAAACATAATTTAAGTAAGTCTTTCTTAGAAAGTGAAAATCTAACCTTATTTTTACATATCGCTATTCTCTGTTCGCTTACAATCTTAATCCGCGTTTTTTTTCTTTTTCATAACTCGTTCGCCGTAGGTTTCGACGGTTACTATTATGCCCTGCAGGTTCGCGCACTAAAGGAAACAGGGCAATTATTGATCGCGGATAATTCACTTGTTTTCCAAATCTTGCGATTCTTCGCGATATTTTCAAGAGATGTCGTATTCAGCAATAAAATTGCAGCTCTCTTATTCGGCGCTTTAAACGCAATTATCCTATACCTTTTACTAATAAGATTGAATATAAATAAATGGATTGCTTTCCTATGTGGAATATTATTTCTCTCTTCCTATACTCAAAATTTTCTGGGTTTCGAACTGCAAAAAAACAACATCAGTATGAGTTTTTTTCTGTTTTTTATGCTTTTTTTAAGCATTAGCCTCGATAATAAAAGATATTTTAAATATACCTTTTTGTTTTTTATATTAACTCTACTTACACATAAATTGATGGGAGCGTTAGCTATACTTTTTCTAATTATTTATTTTATAATAATATTGATATTTAACCAGAACTTACGTAAAAAAATTACGGCTAATAAGAAACTCCTTCTACTTACTTGCAGTTCTTTTTTAATAATTATTATCATTACAATCTTTCTATCTCCTCTACGATTAGTGGACTTAAAAAATTTTCTAAGTTCTTTTACTCTGTACAGCGGAATCGTAGACAGATTTAAGAAAATCATTTTTATAAGAAATATTGGCACTATGATAGAATTGATTTTATTACACATTATACCCTTTTTATTTATTCCGTTTTTAAGGGATTTCCTTAAAAATCCTGAAAATCCAAAACAACAAAAATATTTTTCGACTGCGCTTCTTGCCTTTTCCCTCATAATAATATTTCCTTTTCTTAAATTCGACTGGGATTCTATAGCTTTCCGTTTCTTAATTATAAATGCATTTCCCTGCTGTGTATTTATTGGTTATATTATATCGATCTCAAAAAATAGGCTTAAAAAGACTTTACAAATATTACTTATTATAACATCTTTACTTCTGGTCAGTCAAATACCCTCCAAAATTAAAACTTTTCATACAAGAAGATATCCTAATTACAGAGATTTATACTCTTCTATGTTAAAGGTTAAGGATTATGTTCCCGCGGATAAAAAAATCATCGCGCATAAGGGTCTAAGTTCATTTATCTGGTATATTACCGGAATAGAAGGAACTCATTTCACGCCGCTTGAAAATTTAAAAGAATATTATAGAATTGTATATGGTTTCGGCATTATCCATTTTGAGCCTTATTTAGAATCGGGAAATTATGCAAGACCTGTCGAAATAAAAATGCCCTATTTTTTAGTTGAAGAGCGGCTGTGGCAAAAATTTTATAATGATAAGAAAGATAAAGTAGATTTTTTGAAAGAATGGGTTAATCCCAGTAAACCCAGACCTGAACATGTATATCATTAATATTAATAAAGTTGAAGCCTTTAATAAAACAGAAAAAGGTGGCTTAAATTGAAAAAATCCGGAATCTTATTAATATTTTTCCTATTCTCAAATCTCGCTTTTCCTGCACAGGAAAAGACTATCGGAAACTCCATTAATACACCTGCCAGGTATGTCAGGGTAGAATTCCCACAAGGTTCTTACAGCAACTGGATTCAAAATCTACCTCTAAAAGAAAACTCGATAATTCTTGAATATAGGGGTTATATGATTAGCCTTGATTATTTCTATAATGTTTTCGCGGTCGTAGATATGCCTCTCTTATTTAAATCGGATCTGGAACAATGCGCGGACTATTGCCTCCGGTTCTGGGCGGAATATCACAAAGACATGAATAAATTAGACTCTCTCTATCTATTCGATTACAGCGGAAACAAGAAGAAATTTACAGGCAGCGGAAAAACTTACACTGGCTTTTTAAACTGGGCTTTTTCCTACTCTAATTCTTACTCATTAAAAAGAGGCTGTAAGAAAGTAAATGTCGATGAACTTATTCCCGGCGATATGATAGTTCAAAACGAAAGAGGAGGAATAGGTCACGCTTCCGTAATACTGGATGTTTGCAAAACCAGGGAAGAGGGAAAGTTGTATTTAATTGGTTATAGTTATATGCCCGCGCAGGAATTCCATATAGAAAAAGCAGCCGGCTCGAGAGGTACTGAGGGCTGGTTTGCTATCGAAGGATACTTTAATTATTTGTCAGATTATATTCCTCTCGGAAAACCTACCTTAAGAAGATTCGAACCTACTTTTTCCATTGAAAGAAGTGCTAATGTTATCGACAAATGGGACGATTTTGAAAAGACGGTAAGAGACGGGACAATCTCAAAAGATTCAGCTAAAAAAGTATTTACTTCTTTATATGAGGAACTAAAAAAGTACTCAGACAAGTATGAATTTGATACCTTAACATCTTCATGGGCTTTTCCTGTTGGGGGATACGGCATGGGGGCGGTCGGTAAAGGCGGATTTAAACCGGATATTTATTACGGGGGTTCGACCATAAAAGGATACGATTTTTACGATGGAAACAAACACGGAGGACATCCCACTTACGACATTTTTATCCTTGATAAAAATCAGGACTGTCTTGATGACAATAGCAAAAAACCGGTCAATATCGTCGCGCCTGTCGATTTAATGATACTATCATATTTTAAAGATTGGGTAAAGGGTTCAGGAATAAGAGGAGGAAATTATGTCTGGGCTCTCGACCCAATCGGAAATAAAATATTCTATTTCGCTCATATGGATTCTATTTTTGTTAAAGGAGGGGATTTTTGTAAGAAAGGCTCACCTATCGGAACGATGGGAAGAAGCGGTAAAAACGCCTGGGTAGAAAGATGTCCGACGCACCTGCACATGATGGTTTTAAAAATCGAGGGCAATGAACTCACTCCCCTCGATTACCTTCAAATGTTGGAATAACACTTCAATACACTTCTATACTTATAGCTTTACTTCTACAATCAGTATAGGGGACTAATGCCTCCAGGACATATTTCCCCGGTTTCATCGGTAAATTTAGAGCGTACGGATATTCAGAGACTTTAAACTCCCGGTTGTTTACAAACCACAACACTTCTTTAGAACTCGGTACTACATTACAATTAACGGTTATAACCGCTTCATCTTGAGGCATTTCAGGGTCTATGTAGAATCGCGAATTGGTGTTGGGATAAGTTATTTCAACTTCATAATCATCGGGTTTTTTTTCATAACCGTCTACAGGACTATATTTAATAGGCGGAGTATTAAGTCCCTGAGAAGCAGCCCAATCTTTAAAAATCGGATCCAGAACAACAAATTTTTTGTAGACAATAAATTTTTTCGGGCAACTGGGAGGAGCAAGCAAATTATTCCTTTTATCAATAGGGATATACTCGACAACATCGCTGTACTCAGTAGGCTCTGTACCGGGTTTAAAATAATCCAGTGAAACATAGGGAGTATTCCTGTCCGCCAACTTACCTGTTAAACGGCAAATTGGAACCTGTATATAATCTTCAGGGGGAGGGAATCCCCTGTCGTCTAACCCTTCTTTTCTATTGGGATGCAGTAAACCGAAAATTTTTTTAACGATAGGCGCCGCGTGCGCATAACCGCTTACCTGTTTCATAGATAAATTGTCGTGATGACCGACCCAGACACCAACCAGATATGTATCCGACCAGCCGATTGTCCAGGCATCTCGATACCCTTCTGAAGTACCCGTCTTCACGGCAACCGGATAAGGATATTCCAGATATCCTAGCCTCGGAAATGTGGGCAACCTGGCTAAGGGATCAGATAAAAATCTCTGTATTTGTTTTGCTATATCGGACCTCATAAGCCTGGTTCTTTTGTAATCCATATCGGGGGCGGCCACCCAGCTGAGTTTTGTCTCTTCCCCCTGGTTAGCAAGAACTAGATAAGACTCGCAAACCTGACCGAGACTTGTGTAAAGACCTCCGATAGCAAGTCCGAGTCCGTAATAAAGCGGGTCATCGGCAGGGGGAGCAAGGCCTAAATCCACAAAATACTTATACGTCCGTTCGACACCTAAATCTTTAATAACATGAATAGAGGGAATGTTTCGGCTGTTGGCGAGCGCTGTTTTATATAGAACAGGCCCCAGAAATTCTTTATCATAATTTTCAGGGATAAAAGTATTGCGCCCCTCACCGAAATCATGCCCTATATCTCTCAGTATAGTCGAGGCAGTGTATCCCAACCATTCCATTCCCAGAGCAAAAAGGAAAGGCTTTAATGAACTACCCGTCGAACGCGGTATTCTCGCATAATCTATCGAACCCGCGTTTTTCTTATCATAATAATTTTCCGAACCCAAATACGAAAGTATTTCCCCTGTTTCCTTCCTAACTACTATCACCGCGACATTCGAAGCTCCAACTTCACGTAAATCTAAAATTCTTTCATCGATAATATCCTGAACTTTTTTCTGCAATTTTAAATCGATACTGGTTCTAATGGTAGTATTAAGATTGCTAATCATAAGTTCTTCATATCTTTTTTCATCCCGGAAATATTCAATCATAGCCAGAACAGCGTGAATGGTAGAACAGATGCGCAATTCTCTGGGGGGCAAACTAAAGTCCCCTATCTCTCTTTTAGCCTGCCTCCAATCCTCTTTCGAAATCCACTTATATTGAAAAGCTCTGTCCACAATAATTTTGGCTCTTAATTTTGCCGCATCCATACCATCGATACTGCAAATGTTCATCTCCCCGGGAGCCTTAGGTAACGCGGCCAACAAAGACGCTTCCGCCAAACTAAGGTCACTCAAAGGCTTTTGGAAGTAACGCCTGCTCGCGTAATTAGCCCCGAATATCATGTTTCCGTAAGGAGCGATTTTCAGATATTGACGCAGTACCTTATCGCGACCATATAACAACGTAAGCTCAATTGCGGTAAAACTTTCTTTGACTTTGAAATACCAATTTCTAGAGTGAGGCGCCTGCAGGCGAGCAACCTGCATAGCAATCGTAGAAGCTCCGGAAAAATCTTTCCGAACTACATAATTATTCCATAATGCTCTAATTACAGAAAAACCATCGACACCTAAGTGAGAATAGAATCTCTGGTCCTCAGCTGCGAGAGTCATCTTTTCCAATCCCGGCGGAATTGAATCAGGCAGTGGCCAGAAGCCAAAATTCCCATCTTTATTCTCTACAGAAGCTAAAAATTCCATATTCCTTTCTAAAAACAGTAAGGAGGGTTCAGGAGTTACCAAACGGCAGCAGAAAAAGCTGTGCAAGAAGGCAATAGATAAAAACAAAACAGGAATTAAAAAAAGAAATCTTAAATAAGGCTTAAAATCTTCAAAAGATTTAAACTTTTGTCTAACTATTACAATTACTTTCTGTATCAATTTTAAATGATTTTTTATTTTTCTTGTTTTATTACTATTTCAGCTCCGGGGCTATTACCGTTCACGCTCAGCTCATACATCATTTCAGCTTTAGCCGGTGGGTGAGTAAAGTTCCCTTCTATGGTCGCTCGCAGGCGGAAATAGAAATTATAAGTACCCGCCGGCAAAAAATCGAAATAATAGACTACCTTATCATCCATAAACGCCTGATAATCTACTTGATCGGTGGTCTCTCCGGAAGGATTAGCATCGGTAGAAGAAGTTTCCAAATTTGGATTAAGGGGTTCAAATCCCGCGGCAAACGGCGCCGAAACAGCAATAAAATGTCTGTCTTTAGGATTTACAACCTGTATATGCTCCTCTACCATATCACCTATTTTAAGAGAATGGACTGTTTCCGGTTCCTCGAGCATAACCTTTTTATCCGGAGCATCCGTTTTGGAAACATAAATCAATTCTCTTTTTACCACAAAGCCATGTTGTGCCGCCGCCACAGCGCTGCCCAATTTTTCCGGCAAATAACTCTGAGAATATTCCACATATAATTCTTCATCCCGGGATTTAGATTTTAAACTAACATTACCGGCTTCTTTGCTTTTAAGCTCAACCTGCAGGGCTCCTTTTCTCCCATCGAATTTTATACGATCGGTAGAATTTCCGTCTTTAAGATCAAATTCGGCAGTAAGATCTTTCTTTTTACCTTCCTGAATATAGTCCCGTAATGAAAGCAACGCGTTACTGTTAACATTTGTATTTCCCCATCCGTCGTCACTACCGAGGGTAACAAGTTCATCGACCATCATCTCGACTTTATCCGGAGAACTTCGGGATAAAGAAAAGGCGCTTATCAAACCCGACAGATTTGTTATTTCTGAAGCATGGACCTGCGCTCCTATTCTCATGCTCCTCTGCTGAAGACCTCCGAAGACTTCTTCTCCTTCTTTAAGTTTAAATACAGTCTCTTTCCATAATTCCTTTTCCAGATTGCCGGTGGTTCTACCCAATCTGGCATTACTCATTAAAATAGCTTTATATATCCTCGATTGACTTAATAAATCGACCTGCCCCGTCTGGGAAGCAAGTTCACGAAGATAACCAACGTCGGCTTCCCCAGCCATAGCTAAAGCATGTATAGCAGCACAACGCTCATAATATTTATAACCCGATAAAAATTGAGCGTAGTCCGACCGCAGAGATCTTTTAAGAACGCTTATGGCTCTATTCAACATTTCTTCATCCAGATTATATCCGGCATTAGAATTTTTAACTGTAATAAGAAACTCTGTAACATAGGCGGTTAAGTACACATAGCCTCTACTTCCGGGCCAATAGCCGAATAAACCACTCTGGCACTGAGATTTTTTAAGAAATTCCAGAGTTTTATTAACATAATCTTTCAAACGAGGATCAGGAGTCTCCAGGCCCAATTGTCCCCAGATATCATCATAAGCCAGGGCGGGATAAGCGTAACTGACTTTTTGCTCTATGCAGCCGTGAGGATAATGCATAAGGAACGATAATGCTGAAAGCACTTTAAGTATAGCAAGTTTATCACTGACTATTAAATCTCTGTGAAGAGTATTTTTTCTGGGAGTATCAAAAAGAGTCTTCCAGTAAAATGCTGAATCCCCTTTAACAATACCAAAAGTATCGGTTACAATGGGTTCTCTATCTAAAAGGAGCGGGATTTTTACCTGGAAAGCATCACCGGCTTTGTCATAACTACGCTGCAGGGCAATCTTAAAGGAAACAGAATCTATAAGCAATTCCCCTTTTTCATCATAACCGGGAGCCCTGGCTTCCATGTCCGCATACAGAGGTAGCGCCTCCTTAGAAGGCAGAGTTATTGTTCCTTTTTCTTCTCCCTTTAATATATCGACACCTTTTGTTTCAATCGAATATATTCCCTTTCCTCCCTCCCCTTCGACAACACGGGCTATTCCTCCCGCTTTAAACTTATCGCCGATTCTTATAAACCTCGGAAGAGCAGGTTGAACAATGACGGGTAAACGCACCGCAATTTTTGATTTCTGAGAACCGAAACGCGACGCCCCGGAAATTGCCACTGCCCGAACAGCGAAATTAGTAAGATTATCGGGAATTTTAATTTTAACCGTAGCCTTCCCGGAAGAATTGACGAGTATTCTGGAATTATAATACGGAACTGTTTTAAAGGTTTTTCTAACCGTTATTTTCCTGAGCCCTTCGAATTCTTCCTCTTCTTCGTAGTAACCGTCTCCAGAAGGTGATTCACCTAATCTTAAATCTCCTATCGCAAGGTTGCGGGAATCTCTGACACTTATATCCGATTTGACGGGATCGATAAAATTGTCAAGCGGGTCGAGCTTTTTCTCCTGTTTTAAAGCGAAAATGGCATCATCCACAAGCCAGAGAGTTACTTCTCCGCTTAAAGGTTTGCCTTTATTATCTTTTAAACTTATCTCCATATCCATCTCACTGCCGGGCAGAACAACTTTTTCATGCTCTAAATCGACATAAACCCTGTTGGAAGTGGGTTCTATTTTTAACCAGGTAGTGTTCGCGACAGTTTCGGGCTTTCCCAGATCGACTTTCTGTCCTTCCGGAAGAACTTTCGGCTGAGCAATCCGAGGACGCATGAGCAAAAAGCTAACCGGTACGAGAGGAACCATCTCGGGAAGGATTTTAACTTGAAGAGTCGCTTTTCCACCGGAAATATCAACCCACTTATATTCAGGCTTTTCATCTGGCATCTCGATTACGGATAAAGCTCTAGCATTTTGATAGGGACTTTTAAGAAGTATAGTGGCTATGTCTCCCGCTTCGTACGAATCCTTATCCGGTACTGTTTCAAAAATCATCTGCTTTGGTTTTTGCCATGCCATGGGCTTGTCTCCAGCGACAAACAAATCTACTTTTACTGCCTGCAAACGACCCAGTTTATCTTTAGCATTAATTTCCAGTATATAAACACCCGAGGATTGATCGGCAAATTTCACCTTAACCGGTCTTGTCGATGTTTCAATCTCACGCTCCTCTATTAAATCGACCGTTTCTGTAGTTATATATTCGGGTTTTCCAACCGTAAAATCCGTTTCCTTAAGATAAGAATGCCAGGCAATTTTTTTCAACTGAACAGAAACTTTATGGTCGGCAGATAATTTTTCATTAACATCGAGAGCGATTATTTCCGCTTCTATAGTGTTACCGGATGTCACGTAGCGGTTAGTTTTAAGACCGAGTATAAAAGAGGGTAACGCCACAACAGAGCGACTGCCGGATACGGTCTGCTGGTCTGCTCCCGTAACTGTCGCTTCGCATACATATTTTCTGGGATTACCATCCAGCTCAGATTGAGGATTAACTACAATTGTGGCTTCTCCGTTTTCATCTGTTGGCTTTTCCTCTTCGAGAGGTCCCGCCTGGGAACGATAACCTCTTGCTCCAAAACGGCTGTCTGAAGAAAGGAAATACCCTTCTATGCCTTCCGGCTGGAACGTATATGGAAAGGAGGTGACTCGCCACTTTACGCCCTGGTTCACGACTTTTCCTCCGGCATAGTAAGTGGCTGTTAACTTCACGGTAAAGGGTTTGTCATTTGGCACTCTATCCGGGCTGTGCAGTTTGACATCGAACCTGGGTATCCTGTAGGCTTCCATATCAAAATCAGTGCTAGCTACTACACCTCCATATTTTTTTTCTATTAAATTAACCCGGTATGTACCGGTCGGCAGGTTTTCCTCTTTAAATTCATGATAAAAACTACCTTCTTTTGTCAACTCTAAATCGTTTTCCCAGTTTACTCCTTCCGGGCTCTGAATACTGAGTAAAAATTTTCTGTTTTTTATTTGTGATAATTTTCCCTGAAAACGCCACCTTACATATCCTTTTATATAGACTTTTTCTTCCGGACGGTATATAGGACGTTCGGTAAAGACATGAGCTTTTAAGACTTGATCTTTAGAAAGATCATAAAAACTATATGAAAGCCACTGCAGCCAACCTGAACTATTACGAGACCAGTGGTTATCGGAAAACTCCGGAGGCGCAGCCTGACTTCGGGTATCTATTACCAGATAATCTTCCCCTTTATTGACCAAAACCCTCTTTACTGAAAATTTTTCGAACTTCTTCTTCGTTTCCGAATCATGCTCTATTTTTAGAAAACCATCTATATTAGTTTGTCCGTTTAAGATAGTTTCAAAATGTGATCCTTTTACACCCTCGATTATTATATTCGCGCCTACAACCGGTTCCCCTGTTTTATATGAAGTTACAGCGAATAAAACTTCATGTTTTGCCTCGATGGTACTCAAACATAAATCCGTAACCTGAATTTTTACGTATTGTCTTTCCTGTCTGCCACCCAATTTTCTGAATCCAATAAGATAAGTACCGGGCTGACCCTCCCCGCTTATTTCGGTAAGTCTTTTCTTTAAATCGATGGAGTTATGCCTTAATATCCCTTCTTTTTCAAGGTCTATAATCTTTGAATAATGGGGACTTCCAAGCATTTGAATATGTGAAATAATCTCAACTGTACTTAAGGGAGAAAGGATATCGTCTTCCCCAACTGGTTCTTCACCTGGACCGGGCGGGCACTCATCTTCATCGACCGAAACCCATGTTTCAGGAAAAGGCCAGAAAGCCTTATTCAAGGGATCTATTCGGTAAATTCTGAAATCTATATTCTTTATGCCCGAAGCTCTGATGGGAAAATGCTGAGGACCATATCTTTCAACTATACCAAAACTCTTATCCCACCTTATAAAAGTTTGCTCGCTGGGTCGGTAAAAATAAAAGCTGGATGATTTTTCCATCTCCAGACTTCTACCTTCCCTGTCCTCGAAAGATATCGGTTCAATTGTAACCTTATAAAGTTTATCGGTTTCTACGGTAACATTAATTTGAAGCTGTTCGCCGCTCAGTCTGAAATCAAAAGTTTCCGGAGCGGGAGAAAAATTAACCAGATTTTTCACCATAGATAAGCTTAACTCCGCCGGGGGACTTGAAAAATTAAAAATAAGTTCTCCGGACTGAGGCAATCTCAAAGCTTGATCTTTGTCGTAATGACTTCCGGAAGGGTTAATAGTAAATTGATGGGCTCTGGTACCCACTCCGTGAAGCCTGAATTCTTCCTTTGTTTTAAAATAATAAATCTGGGAAGCTTCTTCTAAGGAAGGATCATCTGATAGCCTAAGGAAGGTCAGCACTTTAAGTCCGAGAGAAAAGGGATGTTCCATTTCAAAGTAGTATTTATAATTATCCGAGGATGCCGTCCGTTCTGCAAGTTTTATGTTAAAATCTTTATCCGTATATCTTTTTTTCCCCTCTTTACCTATACCCGGCAGGAGATAGGACTCAAAAGTGACAAGATTGGAAAGAACGGATGGGTCCACATAATATTCGAATTCCATAGTAATTTTCTCGACTTCCCCGAGGCCTGTTTCTCCGTCTGCAGGGATAATTCTAACCGGAGGCGAAAGTAATGTCGATAATTCTTTGCTATAACCTCCGACACTAATTTTAAACTTTTCCATCGATGGCCATGGAATCGTCGGACGAAATTCCAATGTCCTTGAATCGAGCCAGCGAAATTCTCCGGGATGAGAGGGTTCCATCTTAATTATTTTTTCAGGTTTATCCAGAGGACCGCTTCCTCCGGGATGCATTTCCTTCTTAAAAAAAACGGTCAATGGATCGTATTCCCGCAGAAATTCTTCGGGCAGTATTGTAACATCCTTGTCGCTTAAATTCTTGAACTGCTTATAATCCGCGGGTTTATACTGATATGGTGTAGCCGCATAAGCGCTTAAGCAAACAAAATACAAAGCGAAAAATCTAAATAGGAAAACAATCTTTTTAGTCATAAACATTCTCCTTTACCTTTTACCAATAATTTTCTTTATCACTTCTTCGGGAGGCAAATCTGGCGGAGCTTTCTGTCCTACGAGTATCGGAGTACATGAAACCGCCTCCTCGGAAACGGGCACATGAAGTACGAAATAATATAGCCCTTTCTTTAAATTTAAATATTGTTGTTCTCCTTTCCCTATAAACTTCCAATCCGAATCGTATAATTTCGCCTGAACAACTTCTTTCTGAGTCTTAATTCCCAAACCGATTTTTCTCTCAGTCGGAATCAAAAAACTAAATATAGAGCTTTCACCCGGAGCGAGATATACTGTCGGTCTCATATCTTCTTCAAGATTTTTTACAGGCTTCAGACTGTAAATTAAATTAATATTACCCGGAAGCTCATAATCCATTAATCTTAATCCAAGTTTATATTCTCCCGGAGTCAAAGCTATTTGCCAGTCGAATCCTTCAAAAGCAGAAAAATAATGTATAATTTTACCTTCCTTTAATAACACTCCTATCATTTCTCTCTTAGATTTTAGACTTATATGTTTTGTTTCCGCGAGATTTAATGAAAACCAATTTATTTTATCAGTGAGATAGAATTCCGTCGGATTGGTGAGGCCAAGAGTTCTAAAAACCCGGAGAGAATGTTCCCATTTCGATTCAAAAACTTTACTATCTTTCACGAGATTAACTTTAATACCTCCGATCCCGTGAACAATTTTTAGAAAACCCCCGAAGTTTTTATTTTTTTCTTCCGAAGATACCCACAACACCTCACCATCTTTTACCTTTTCCTCGATCACCCCTTTGGAACTGAACAAAGTAATATTGTTTATATTTCCTTCATAATATAAAGAAATAGAACTACAGACCGGTTTTAATTTTGGAAGTTCAAGAGTAATCTCTCCGGGTTTCGAAAACCATTTTTCTATTCCGCTTTCTAAAGTAAGCTCTTTTTCTCTTTTAAACAATTTTTTCTTTAACGGTTCCCGTATTTCCAGCAACTCCACAACGAATTGCCTTTTTCCTTCTAAATCCAGCAGATATAAATCTCCGGAACTACCTTTAAAATCAAAACCCGCGACTTCTGCCTCAGTCGAGAAGACTTCCCTACCCGCGTCGGCATCATCCCAAACAGCGATTCCGCCCAAAGGAATTTTAACTTTTATAAGATACGAACTCTTCCCGGGTAATTTATAGCACCAACTTTCCGCCTTTGAAGAAGTCCATTCCTGCTGTCCGAGTTCAAGCACAGATTGCCCGGATATCGGGATATCTTTTCTTTCAACTTCGGCATAAATTTCTTCATCGAAATGCTCTGCCGATCCATTCCAGAACACGATAGTACTGGGAATACCATCAAAATCTACCGTCAAACATTTCCCTTTACTCAAATATTGTCCTTGCAGCACCGGAATCCCAGAAGGATCAAAATATCCTGTTTTTACTGTATACATCCCGGCAAAAGGTTGTCCGAAAGCCATATTAACCGAAATTACCGAGATAGTATTTTCATTCGGCACAAGAGAAAACGCTCTGGGAGTATTTTCAAGCAGAGAAATTCTTATATCTTCCCCCGTCTTTAATCTGTAAGGAGACAAAGAAAACTCAACATTTCCTTTATTTTCGAAGCTGACCTTCAACCAGAGTTTTTCAAACAAAGAAGAAAAATATAGTCCTTTTTCCGAACTAAAAGGAAAATTTTCCAAACTGGCAGTTTGTATTTCACTTAATAAATTACCGGAATTAACTCTATAATGACCGAGCCATCCAGACCCCATGTCAACATGAAAATATAAATTCTTTAATTCAGAATTCTCCGGAATCTTTCCCGACCATCCGTTCAACAGATTAGTCAGCGAAATTTCTATTGTTTCAACACTTTCATAAAGCAAACTCACTCTTTCATCCAGATGATCTTCCGACCAGATTTTCAACTGATAATCTCCATCACTGTAAACAGGCATCGCCAGCTCGATTGTTTTTCCTCTCTTCTCAGCTAACACTTCGATATTTCCTTTTGAATCGGTCTTTCCTATTAAACATCCGAGATTGCTTTTCCCTTTTAATGATACATTTATAACATTCGCATCTTTGGGTTTTTCAATCGGAAAGATTAAAATCCTAGCTTTTAAATCGAGCTCTTTTACCGTTCCGGACGAAACAGAAGAAACGAGAGAGTCCGGAAGAGTTTTCATGCTAACGAGTGTTTTAAAGGAACCGTCGCTTTCCGGCTGCACTTTTAAATAGTAACGACCTTCTTTTAAATACTTTGAAATGTTAAAATTCCAATCGAAAAGACCATCGTCGTTTTCCGCGATTAAAACACTGTCAGAACTGAAGAGTTTCGCGGACACATCGTCGGTCCCTTGACTGAATATTTCAACAACAGATTCTTTGCCGACACGAACTTCAAAGGAACGCGGATTTACCACCGTATAACTCTGACCTGAAATTAAAATATCCATATTAACAGCTAACCTGAAATCGATATGATTCTGCTCTTTAATCGATTTAACCGAAATTTCATAATCTCCTATCTCGAGATCAGCCTCTTTATTTCCCGACCATTTCAGAAGAATTTTTTCTTCATCTTTTCGTTTCAAACTTGCCTCAAACTTATCACTAACTGACAAATTTGCTTTTATAGGTGCAGGAATATGAATATAGAAAACTGCCGGTTTCCTTTTACCATCGATAATTTCTTCGACCCAATGAGAATTAACGGTCTGGTTTAATTCCAAAGCATGCGGACCCTTCCCTTTAAAGCTCGGAACATCTTCAATTTTTTCAAGCACCGTTATTCTTCTACTGGTCCGGTTCTCGGGAAGAGAAAGCAAATTATAAGAACCTTTAGAAAAATTATACTCGATATCAGCTTTTATTCCGGGTTTTAAAATCGGCCAACCTTCCTCATCATCGAGCCTGGCTCTAAAATAACCTTCCTGACCAAATGATTGTATTCTATACGTCCCGGGATTATCTACTCTAAAAAGATATGAGATACCTACACTTGAAGGAACCTCCGCGCGTTCCTCGCTACCGAGCTCCAACTTTCCACCCGAAATTACCTGATTAGCATTAAGAGACAAACCGAGATGCCCGGCTGATTCTCCGGTAGATTGAACGCTTACCTGGTATTCCCCGGGTAAAAGATATACTAATAATAAGGCGTTTCGTCCTAACCCGTTTTCGGACGCGGATTGTAAATTTGTAACAAATCGGTTACGAAGAGTAATCTTTGTACTCAATCTACCTATTGTTTCAAGCCGGTAAATTCCTGGAGATTCAACACTAACCTGATACACTTTACTTTCTTCTCGCCCGAGGTCGAAGAAAACCGGTTTCCCCGGCTTAACTTTCGGAAATTCAGGCAGCTTATCCAGAAATCCTGTCGGCAGCGATTTAGGCGGAGTATCGGGAAG
>Ga0315548_1000596_pt1 | contig 33323 bp, 28 predicted proteins | sample SalMarSW160110MG_2_FD_202540 | JGI IMG/M metagenome (GOLD analysis project Ga0315548, IMG submission 202540) | Salt marsh sediment microbial communities from the Plum Island Ecosystem LTER, Massachusetts, United States - Salt Marsh Sediment SW1601-110 ... | reverse complement strand
AACTTCTTGTTTTGGATTCTATCCGTTTTAGGGCTTGGGCTTCCATTTCTTCCTCCTTTGTAAATTAATGTAAATAAAAATATCCCTTCTAACAACCCTAACCGGACAAATGTCCTAACTGTAAAATAGTTGAATTGTTTCCCGTTTCCCATTTTCCAATTTCTCCATTTTTCAATTTTTCTAAGTTGGGATGGGATTCTATATTCTAACTTCTAGCTTCTGTATTCTCCGTTACAAACAGAACTTGTAACTAAGCAGCTTGTATATTAACTTCGCGGCGAGGAAATCCGATGCCTTACTCTCTGTGGGGCAGAGTTCTACAACGTCAAAACCAATTAAATTCCTATTTTTGCAGACCTCTTTTAAGAGTTTTATCACAGTATACCAGTCTAATCCCCCCGGTTCAGGAGTTCCCGTGGATGGTAGAACCGATGGATCAAAAACATCCAGATCCAACGTTATGTAAACATTTTTTTTGAGTTTTTCTACGGCTTCTCCTATCCATTCCTTGGAATTGTAAATATCTTCAGCAAAGAAAACATTACCCTTTATGATATTATCTGACTCCGATGAATCCAGGCTTCTTACTCCTATCGAAATGATATCATCCGTTAGTTCTTTTACCCTTGCCATCACACATGCGTGGCTGTATCTGTTACCAAGATAAGAGTCTCTCATGTCGGAATGTGCGTCGAGATGAAGAATTGAAAGATCGTTATAATTTTCATGGTGCGCTTTTATAGCAGGAAGAGAAATCATATGTTCACCTCCGAGAGTAACTACGAATTTTCCGTCCCCTATAAATTCCCTCACTCGTCCATAAACGCATTTAATCATATCTTCGGAACTGTTCGATATAATTTCACTTGAAGTGAATATTCCGCTTTTATAAACTTCGGAATTTGTCTCAAGGTCGTATAGTTCCATATTCATGGATGCTTCAATTATAGCTTTTGGACCTCTGTCAGATCCTTTAATCCATGAACTTGTTTCATCAAAAGGCACGGGTAAAACGGCTATCTTTGAATGCTCATAACTTAAGAACTCATCGGGAAGCCCCCCGAAATTATAGGGGATAGATACCGACATTTACTCTAAAGTTATGAAAACTGCCGATGCAAGGACTGTTGTCCATAGCCCGTCTTTATTTCCTTGTGCGGATTGACAAATGTTTCTCGTTTTAAAGATATGCTCGCTTGCCTTGTACACCTGTTTCCTTTCATCCCAAGCCTGGTCGGGATCAAAAGGTATGCCGAGAGTTGAAGCAAGCATCGTGGCTGCAAGATCTTCGGCGTATTCCCCACTCTTTTTAGCGGTTTCTCCAAAAGCGTGGTGTTCCGACAGATAACCGTAATTGTCTTTTTCTTTAGGAACCGCAACCCCAATAGCGGCAGAGATAAGGCGATTAGGTTCGTTAGTTGAATTTCTTGCCATAACAACAAAAGTAATTCCTCCGGCCTTTAATTCCTCAAGGCCCTTATCTTTTGTGATTTCCTTGCAATAAGGAGGCAAAATACTTGAAACGTTAACCAGATTACATTTTTCTATCCCTGCATTTCTTAATGCAAGTTCAAAGGAAGCAAGCTTATCTTTATGAATGCCGACACCTTTGGTCAAAAAAACCTTTTTTGGTATCATTTGTTACCCCCCCTTTTTTATCCAGTAAGCTATTGAAATTTTTGCTTTCCCTTTTTTCCCAGTTCCCTCTATGGTAAGCATAGCTTGCCAGAAGAGGCAAAGCTATCGTTGCTTCAGAAAAAACCATTTGTTCGGAACCTTCGTCAACTTTTCCCCAGGAATGAGCTTCTTTTAGAGTTGAACCGGATAATCCTCCGTCTCTTTCGTCGGCAACTGTTATCTGTATAGCATATTTGTGCATGTTTACAGTTTCCTCAAGTATATCGGCTGCTACAGTTACGTCCTGGGCGAAGTTTTTTGGAACACCTCCTCCAATCATTACCAAACCGGTTTCTCCGGAGTTAACCTTAATTTTAGTCAGTTCAAGAAAATCCTTAGCGGAGTCTATCGATACTTTAGGTTTATCTTTGAGTTTCCATTGATGATAGACCAGACCAAAACCGGCGCTTGAATCTGAGAAAGCCGGAACAAAAATTGGCATATTTTTTTCGTAAGCCTTGCGTACTACCGAATCCTTCCCAATATTTTTTTCTTTGAGATATTCTCCCATAAACTTAATAAACTCACGGGAAGAGTAAGGAACGGGTTCGATAGAATCGGCAATTTGTGATACAGTCATATCGCAAACCCGCAATTGTTCCTCATCTATGTATGTATCGTATATTCTGTCAATCATTAATTCCATTAATTCATTGTCATCACTCTGCGGACTCCCTTGAAAATGTTTGAAACCAAGAGCCTCAAAGAAATCCTGGTCTACTATTATTGCACCGGTGGAAACTATGATATCAACCATGTTATTCTCTACCATATCGTACACAATTTTACGTAGTCCCGCACTAAAAAGAGAACCTGCAAGACATAATATTATGGAACAATCATTATCCGATAACATTCTATCGTAAATCCTCGCGGCTCTGGCTAAGTTTCTTGCCTGAAAAGCAGTTTTATCGAACTGCTCAATAATTGGTATAGCATTGAAGGTTTTTATATCTATATGTTTTATTTCTCTTTTTAAGTAATCTTTCTTTTTCATTTTTTATTTCCCCATAAAAATCGTGTTTTTTGTTTAAATTTAGTAATATTGCAATATATAAAAAAATACAGCAACGTCAAGACTTAATAATCGGTTGACCCCCCATTTTTTTATTAATTACGTCGGTCAGAATCAGAGGGATTGCCATCCAAGAAAGCGTCTCGGAGGGTGAGCGGGCATGGCCTCTTGAAATGCAAGCATTTCAAGAGGAGCGAACCCGAGAGCCGAGTGGCAATTTCCTCGCAGGGGAAATTGACCACGTCTTTTTCGGATGGCAATCCCTCTGACTCTACAAATAATCGTGAATAAGTTATTCCACAATAAAAACTTTGCAAACCTTGCAATGTCTGATTTCTGCCGATTTAGCACAAAAATTTGGGGGGTTGTCAGTTAATAATCGGGGAGCTCCGAGTAGAGAGCAGCGAGTAAAAAAGTTACAGGCTTTAAGCTTGAAATTGTAAGCGTTTTTGGGTAACTATTCTGCGACCTCTTAAAAATATAAAATTAGGGAGTGTGATTGGGCTTTTTGTCCTTTGTGTTCTTTGTGTTTAATTAACGTTTAAGATTCTAGGGCTCGAGGGTTCCAGGTTTCGAGTAAAAAAATAATAAAAAATTCCATTTGTGCTATTTGTGCAATTCGTTGTTAACAAAGAAGTTAGTAGTTGGAAGTTAGAAGTTTGAATAAAAAAATCCGTGTCAATCCGTGGCGATTATCGTAGATTCTTTGAATCTAAGTAAAATAGTTAAATTAAAAAATTGTCAAATAGGAAAAAACAACAATGTATGGGGTGGCCGATTTAACCATTCAACAATTCGACCATTTAACTTGTTTTCTGTGTTCTCTGTGTCTCCGTGCAAGAATGATCGGGCCGAGAGGGGCGTGGGTTCTTGACAATAAAATAGACTTTATTATTATGAGCTATGTGGAATTCAGATAAGTTAACAAAAGAATTTCTTGAATTTTTCAAAGAAAGAGGGCATAAAATAGTCGAATCGGCGCCACTGGTTCCAGCCGATAAAACGCTGCTCTTCACTTCTGCGGGAATGGTTCAATTTAAACCACTGTGGTCCGGAGAAATACCTATTGAGTTTAGAAGAGCAACGTCGGTTCAAAAGTGTCTCAGGCTTTCCGATTTAACTGAAGTGGGTAAAACTTTCTGGCATGATACTTTTTTCGAAATGCTCGGAAATTTCTCCTTTGGGGATTATTTTAAAGAGGAAACGCTTAAATGGGGATGGGAATTCCTAACAGAAGTTCTCGGTATTTCCAAAGAAAAACTTTTTATATCCGTGTACACTGAAGACGATAAAGCCTATAATATCTGGAAAGATAAAATCAAGATCGCGGAAGAAAAAATAATCAGACGGGATGATAATTTCTGGGGACCCGCGGGAGGGAAAGGTCCCTGCGGACCCGATAGTGAAATTTTTTATGATATGGGAGAGGATTTTGGGAACTGTGAGTTCGATGGAGAATGTGACAGATATATCGAATTGTGGAACCATGTTTTCCCTCAGTTCGATCACAGAGAAGACGGAAGATATCCACTTAAAAATAAGGGTGTCGATACAGGTATGGGATTAGAGCGGCTCGCAATGGTAATGCAGAATAAACCCTCTATATTTGAGACCGACTTATTTTTTCCAATAATTCAAGCAGCAGAAGATTTAACAGGAGTAAAATACAAAGACAATGAGCAAATTTTCAACATTATAGCTGATCATACAAGAGCATTGGTTTTTGCTATAAGCGAGGGTGCATATCCGGGAAATACCGGCAGAGGATACGTCCTACGGAGATTGGTGCGCAGGGCGTTAACCTCGGGCAGGAAAATTGGGGTAGAGAAACCTATGTTAAACGAGCTTGTTCCTTCGGTTATTTCAATAATGAAGAAACGCTATCCTTACCTCAAGGAAAAAATCGAACAGGTTACACTTATCGTAAAATCAGAAGAGGAAAGTTTTATAGAGACTCTCGCTTCCGGAATTTCAATTTTAAATGATATTATCGACACGGCTAAAAGTAAAAAAGACTTGAAAATAGCAGGAACAGATGCGTTTAAGCTGTATGATACTTATGGTTTCCCCATTACTTTAACTAAAGAAATAGCCGAAGAGGAAGGTCTCTCTATCGACGAAGAGGGATTCCAAAAAGAAATGAAAAAACAAAAAGAGAGAGCACGTCAAAAGCACGAATTTGAAGTACAAGATAAAGTTGAGTGGAAAATAGTAAAAAAAGCAGAGTCAAAATTTGTTGGTTACGATAAGGAAGAGTCCTCATGCGAAATTTTAGCATATAGAAAAAACGATGGCGATTTTGAAATTGTCTTAAGTGAAACACCTTTCTATGCCGAGCAAGGCGGGCAAGTAGGCGATACAGGTATAATCGAGGGCGAGGGCTGGAAGTTAGAAGTTAAAGATACTTATCCATCTGAACTGGGCAACATTCATAAAGGTAAACTCGAAGGAAAATTTAGGGCCTCCTCAAAAGTTGCTGCGAAGATAGATGTCGAAAGGCGTAACGCGATAAGAAAAAACCACACCACTACTCACCTCCTTCATAAAGTTTTGAAAACAGTTCTCGGAGATTGGGTTAAACAGGAAGGATCTTTCGTTGCTCCCGATCACTTTCGCTTTGACTTCACTCATCCAAAGCCTTTGGAAGAAGAAGAAATAAAGCTTATAGAGCAAGAAGTTAACAAAGCTATTGCTAAAAAAATGGAAGTCAAGACAGAGGTGCTTCCTTTTGAGGAAGCAATAAAGAAAGGAGCGGTAGCTCTTTTTACCGAAGAATATGGTGACACTGTACGTATGATTTCTGTCGATGACTTTTCAAGAGAGTTATGCGGTGGAACACATCTTAATAACACAATTGAAGCGGGAGTTTTTAAAATTACTTCTGAAACAGGTATAGCATCGGGGGTAAGAAGAATTGAAGGAGTTACCGGATTTTCCGCCTACAAATGGATGCGAGAAACAGAGAATCTGGTTCAAGAGATGGAATTTCTTCTCGAGACCAACAGGAGAAGTCTTCCGAAAAGAATTGAAAAGACGTTGGCTTTCATAAAAGAGCAAAAAAGACAAATAGAAAAAATAGAAACCCAGGCAGCTTCCGCAAAAGTCGAAGAGCTGCTAAAAAAGATTTCCAAAATCGAAGGCTATGATTACCTGGCTGCCCAGGTTGATGGGAGCAGAGAATCTTTAAGGAAGCTTTCCGGAATATTAAGAAAAAGTATGCCTGAGGGAGTGGGCCTCGTTGTGAGTAACATCGAATCGTCTGTCTTTGTGATATTATTTGTGGGCGAAAAATTAAAAGAAATATTTAATGCGGGCGAATTAATCAAGAAAGTTTGCAAAATAGTTAACGGTGGCGGAGGGGGCGACAGAGAAAGAGCCGAAGGCGGAGGTAGCGAAACAAAAAAAATCCCGGATATGCTAAAAGTATTTCCCGAAATTTTAAAAGAAAAACTTAAATGACTATTTATCAAAAAATCCTTTCCAAAAAGGAAAAACAAGAACATATGCTCGCTGCACTTCTCGATCCGGATTCGGAAAATTTGGGGACCCTCGAAAAAAAGATAGAACTAATAGAAAAAAGCGAAATTGATTTTATCCTGGTAGGCGGCAGTACAACATGGAGTAACAACTTCGAGAGGTTCGTGGAAAAAGTAAAGTCACTGGCTTCTAAAGCGGTAATTATTTTCCCCGGTTCTGCAGAGCAAATTTCGACCTCGGCAGACGCAATACTTTTTCTTTCACTCATAAGCGGAAAAAATCCTAAATATCTTATAGGAGAGCAAATTAAGGCAGCACCTATTTTAAAAAAGACGGATATAGAGGTTATACCTACCGGTTATATTTTACTTGACGGAGGAAGAAAGACCACTGTGGAATTTGTGTCGGGAACAAAACCGTTATCTCAGGACAACGTAGAGCAAATTAAGAATACGGCATACGCGGCAGAGCTTCTCGGCATGGAAATGGTTTATCTGGAGTGTGGTAGCGGTGCCAGATATACGGTTAAAGATGAACTTATAAAGGCAGTTAAGGAATATATAGAAATCCCTCTTGTGGTCGGGGGAGGAATTAAAGACAAAAAAGAAGTTGAAAACAAGCATAATGCGGGAGCAGATATCGTGGTGGTAGGAAATGCACTCGAAAAAGACCCGACAATCTTACTCGAAAAAAAGTAGACTGTCCAGATCTTCAATAATAAAAGGGCTAAAAATATTTCTCGCTCTTTCTATAATAACTTTTACATTGCTAATGATTTTTACTGCAAGTAAGGGAACATGGCAAGCATTCAAAGAAACAAACATCTTTTATATCCCGACCGTTTTTATTTTACTTTCTTCATATATTGTTCTTGAGTCCTTCAGGATAAGGCTTATTGCCAAGGCCCTCTCCGGAAAGTGGATAGCATTCGGGCGATGCTCCCAGGTTATATTTTGCGGAGCTTTTCTTTCTGCGGTTACACCCTTTCAGGCAGGCGGAGCTCCTTTGCAGGCTTATGTACTGAACAAGGCTGGATTAAAATGGGGAACTTCTTTACTACTACTGTTGCTCAGAGGTCTTTTCTACCTAATCGGCATGTTAATATTTTTGCCGTTTATATTACCTTTTTTTAGAACTGAATACTCCGGCAGATCGATGCAAATCTTATCGCGATATTCTATATTCGCTTATCTGTTTCTTTTTGGTCTATTGTTCCTGATTCTCTATATGCCTAAGTTTTTCAAAAAAATGATTTATTTTTTTACTTTCAGAAAGGGCAAAACCACAAGGTCAACAAGAAGAATATTTCGCATTTTAAAGGAGCTAAGAGAAATTAGAGATAAATTATTTGATTTCGTAAAGAATAAAAAATTGTATGCTTTAGCTATTATTTTCACAACAATTGTCGTATACATACCTAATTATTCGATAGCCTATGTTATACTTAAAGGGCTTTCTATAAATGTCCCTTATCTGGAAACAATTTTCCGTCAGGTTTTTCTCCTATTTGCGGCTTTCTTTTTCCCGACTCCCGGAGCAGAAGGTATAATAGAAGGAGGTTTTACGGTTTTGTTTTATTCTTCCGTTCCCCGTTATCTGATAGGAATGTTTACGGTTCTATGGCGGTTTATAACCTATCATCTGATTGTTATAATTGGCGGTATTTTATCATTAAAAGTCTTAAATCTTACAGAAGTAATTACGGAAGACAGTAGGAAAGAGAGAGTAGGGAGCAGTTAAGCTAGTCTCGGGTCGTGTGTCAAGAATTAAAAATTTTGAATTATGAATTTTGAATTTAAACAAAAATAATTTAGTGTGTTTAGTGTGTTTTGTGGTTAAATAAATTTGTTGTTTCTTTGTGTTCTTTGGGTGCTTTGTGGTTATATTATTTAAAGTTCTCTCAGGACTCTTACTACTTTCCCAAGAACCTGGACCTCGGACCTATGGTAAACTTGAATATCATACTCCACATTCGAAGGTATTAAGATAACAGTACTTCCTACCCTCTCGATCTTCTTAAGTGTTACTTCTCCTTTTTCCCCTTTTTCGTAAAAGATTGCCACAGCATAAATATTTTTTATTTTAAAATCTACAACCGAAGTATCTATCACGACCCAGTCATCTTTTAAAATGCCTGCATTTTTCATACTATCACTTTCCACTCGGAGAAGAGCAAAATCGGCTCCAGTCGGTAAAATTTCTTTTATGTTAATATTTTTACTGATATTTTCAGGAGCCAGAACAGATGTCTGCGGGAATAACCCTTCAATGTAAGGGTAGAATATCTTGTCTGGCTTTTCTTCAAATAAAAGACTGGGTGAAATCCCAAGAATTTTGCAAACTTTGCCTACTTTAGTCGAGGGGATACCGTATTTCCCTTTTTCCCACGCCTGAATAGTAGTCCAGTGTAATCCTAACTTACCGGCCATTTTCTTAAGGGTCCAGCCTTTATTTTTCCGGAATTTTCTTAATTTTTTACCTATCTCTTCTGTCTCTTTCAATGTTTTTCTCTTCTTTTATTAAACAATTGCTTTTAATTTCGCTTTTTCCCCTATATAATATAATAATAAGTCGCATTTATGCAATAGTAAAGAAACAATAACTTTTATATTTTATATTTACCAATATATAATTAATTTTTTTTAACATTTTCATGCGAAAAAAACAAAAAAAAACCCCTTGACAAAAAGAAAAAAAAACAGTAGAATAATAAAGTGGATTAATTTTCTTGTAAGATTTTTATAAAATTTTAATTAACTATTAAAAGTTAAGAGGTGTATTAAATGCATGAATTTGCGGAGTTCCGCGACAAAGTTAGTGAATGGGAAAATGATAATCCCGAATGTGAAAACACTGCCGACGAATTACATAGACGGTTCGAATTCCTAAAAGAGGCAATAACCGACTCGCTTCCAGCTGTAGAAAAATATGTAGAAGCAGTTGACAGTCATGTCGGCCGACACCAAAGAAAAGTAGCAAAACTCAGTGAGACTATAGCTGAATATCTGGAACTAAGCCTTAAGGACAAGTTAGCCTTAAGAGCTGCAAGCAAACTTCACGATTTGGGCAAAATATGTGTACCCCCAGAAATTCTTAATAAACCCGGAAGCTTAACACAATTAGAGTATGACATTGCACAGTTTCATTCGTATATCGGGTTTAAAGTAATATCAAAAATTAAAGTAATGGAAGATGCTGCCAGGATAGTTCATCAGCACCACGAAAGAATTGACGGTTCCGGTTATCCTTTGGGGCTTAAAGGATCCGAAATTGATATGGGGGCAAGAATCCTTGCGGTAGCAGATGTTTTAGAAGCAATGACCTCTTCGCAGCCTTACAGGTTTTCTCACGATCTCAAAAATACTCTGGAAGAAATTTCAAAGGGTAGAGGGGCCTCTTACGACCCTGTCGTTGTCGATGCCTGTTTGGAACTCTTTGAAAAGAACATTTCAGATTTAAAAACTTAAAAGCTATATAATTCCCAACTACTCTCCATCCCATCCGGCAAGGCGCGCCCACATCCACCAGGCTGCGTATGCTTTCTGATTTCCATTAAGTGCCTGAGAATGAGCTGCGGAACAACTATACCAGTCATACCCCTCTGTATGAGTACTCTGCCAGTTTAACGCCCAGTTTCTATCCAAACTGCCATTACCATCACTATCATAATCACAATTATCATTGGCGCTTCTATTTAAATAGTAATTACCATCCGGATCATATGATTCTATATCAGCAAAATCATATAAATTTTTGTTGTTTTCCTCACAATAAGCCCTGATCTGTTCATTTCTTTGATGTAGATTTCCACCTTCACCTGTTCCATCTAAATGTCCTGTCATATAGACAAAACTTACACCCGGATAGTCTGTTTCCAGACTGTTCATCAGGGATAAATAAGTAACGATATCCGATGAATCAGCACTGCTCACCTGACCACACCAGGACCATATAATCACGTTGACATCCTGATTTTCATCCAGATAATCTCGTGTAGCTGCTGCCCATGATACCCTGTCCGGATTTCCCAAATCATTGGCTCCTGAAAAAGGAGTATCCCGCAGATCAAGAGCCCCACCCGTACCTCCGTTATTAAAAGTAAAAATATTATCTGGCAAAGAAAGTCCCTTCCCGCCACCATTTGCGAAACCGACAAGCCCCGACATACCGGAAATTATCTGACTGCCGTGAGAAGTATGCCCATAGGCTATATGGAGTATATTTTTAGCTTCTTCAATCCAGCTTTGAGGTATCCCGGTTATGTCGACACAGTGATGGTCTATTATACCACTTGAAAAATCGAAGTAATCTTCTTCCTCGCAAGAAAATCCCATCATTAGAATAACGAGTAAAACAATACCGATAAGGAGTGATATTCTTCTCATTTTTTCCTCCTTAGTTTATAGTGAATATATATAATTATAATTATTATTGAATCAGGTGTCAAGGATTAAAAAAGAGCTCTTAGCTGTTCTCTCTTTACAAAACAAAGAGGCAAGCCTCGTGGTCTTTGCGTCCTTTGTGGCTAATTAACGTTTAGGGGTCAAGGGTTCTAGGATTCCATGGTTCAAGTAAAAAACAACAAAAATAAAATATTTGGGCTATTTGTGTAAATCTGTGTTTCGAGTTTCGGGTTTCTAGTTCCGAGTTAAAAAACAAACAATAAATCAGTGTTTATCCGTGGCCAATTTGGGGGGTGGGTTTAGCGGAAAGCGGAAGGCGGAGGCTGTGCCAAAACCCCCCTTTTCGCAAGTTGCAGAAAACTAAGTTCCTGTTTTTCAAAGGCTTATTTTTTAGAAATCCGTTAAATTTGGACTTTTGGCACAGCCTCGGCGGTCAGCGGATAGCCTAATATCTTTGTGATCTTTGCGTCCTTTGTGGTTCAATTCTTCTGTTGTTTTGTCTAGTGGTTCAAAATTTTATACATTAATTTCATCATAAAGACTTGACATAACTCCGATTCTATTTAACTTCTTCTCATTCTCAGCGTAAGAATAAAAGGAGGAAAAAGAGAAATTTTATGCCAAGCGGAAAAAAGAAAAAAGCAAAGAAAATAAAAAAACACAAGAGAAAAAAGAAAAGAAGAGCAGATCGTCACAAAAAGAAAAACCGATAAATTTAAATTTTTTGTTGGTAGGAATCTATATTCGTTCATTTTTTTGAAACGTTTTAGTCTGTCATTTCTGTCGCGTAAGAACCCACGTGCTTTTACTACCAAAGAAGAATAACTTATCTCACTTTAAGAGTTGTTTTTTATTTAAAATTGCGGTATAATTCAAATATTATTTTTATGTTTGGATTATTTGTAAAAAAGACGGTAAAAAAACTGATGCTAAAAAAGTATCACCAGATGACTATTAAAGAAACTTTAAATGCGCTCAAGAACATTGGAAAATCCTGCTCACCGAGGGAATCAAGGAGAAGAATTAAAGAGTACATACCTTCTTTTTATAGGAATTTAAGAAGCTTTACTCAGCGATCTTAAAATGATAAAAAGCAAAGGAGACAAAATTCAATGATAATCTTTATAATTATTCAATATTTCTTTGGTGGTGGAATTGGGGGGTATACCGGAGGAAATGACGCATTGACTCTTTCCGTAGATTTCGGTAAGACAATTAATCCGGCTTTAGATCTCGGAACCAAGCTAACGATGTCCATGACAGGCAACGCACCTGAGCATTATGACATTGCTTTTTACAATTGGGGTAACCTGGAAGAATATCCCGAGGAATACTTCACCGAATATAGAGAAAGAAACGAAGTAGCAGCTCAATTCGTTGTTAGAAAGTATCTGGGAAATTTTATTTTAATCGGATCAACAGGGTTTTCAATGCAGGAATATATAACTCTTCCAAAACAGGACAGCCTGCAAACTCTCTATCTCTACCCTGTCGGCGAAAGAGATGCATATTATTTTGTTTTTGGTGCCGGAATGGGAATAAAAATCGGGAAATTCGATCTGTGTTTAAACTATTCCAGTAGATCCGGAGCGCTATTTTACGTTACGCGGGAATTTGGGCTTCCGGCCAAACAGAAATCAAACGACGGCAATGGAATTTAACTGCATGAAAAGCTTGAAAATTTACAGAAAATAAGTATATTTATTCTTACAGGAGGAAATAATAGAAAAAGAGATTCTTATAGATCTTCTGAAAGATCTCGCTCTAGGAGTTAATCATAAAATAGCGTATCCCGGAGAACACCCTCTTATAAAGGAACAACAGAGGAAAATAGTTAACGCAATTAATTCTTTTGCAGATGAGACCGCAGAAGTATCTTTTGTTTTTTTAGGAGACAGTATAATCATAGAAGATATCAATGTCGATCTTGCAGACTACGCCAGTGTGCAAATATTCGTTAAAAGGCTTAAAAGGATGAATGTCGAGAGTCTGACCTTCGACACGTCTTGCAACGAAATAGATATCAACGCATTTTTAGATCTCGTAGCTAACCCTCCCAGGGATATTAGCACTTATGTAGATATAAATAATCTTTTAATAGAAAGAAAAGCGGATAAAGTCTATTTTAATACTGTTGAGTTTAAAATAAGAGCGAAAGGAGAAATGGATTATGGCGGAGAACAGGGGGAAATTATAGATGTTGTTGAAGACGAGGAATTCAATCTGGTTCGTTTTCTCGAGAATACTTGTAAAATTCAAGATGACGATCCTCCTTCGGTAAAAGCGGAAAAGATTACAAAAGGGCTCGTCGGCCTGTATGAAAAAATGGAAGAAATTACGGATGAAGCCGATATAAGAGCACGCGAAGCTGTTTTCGAAGAAATCGTACAATCGATAGGACCGGAGACAAAAAGGTTTATACTACAGGACAAATTGAAACTCAAACAGATTTCTTCAATAATAAAATCGATTATTATGAGCTTTTCCGATCAGGAAATTGTGGAAATCTTTCTAAACCGGGTTCGCCTTCTGGGGATTTTTGATGCTGAGGATATGCTTGTGAACCTAACGCCGGAAAGACTGGATGGGATTTTACCTGAAATCAAGGAAAAGTTAAAGGAAATAGATATAGAAGAGAATTATATATTAGACTTTGAGAAAAATCTTAAAGAAAAGATAGAAAAGAAAAGAGAAGCTATCTCAAAGGGTGGAGGTAAACATATAGGAGGAAGTAAAGGTAAAGCAGGACTAAAAGGTGCAGGAGATAAGAGTGAAGCAGGAAGCGAATCAGGAACTATTACATCTTTCGTAAAAGAATTTTCCGGAAAATCTGTAGCGGAATATGGCGAGGATCAAATTTCTCGTTTTTTCAGCTCTGTGTGTCTGCTTAAGAAAGAAGATGATAATAAAGCGGGAAAAGTAAGCGAGGGTCTCGAAAATTTCGTAAAGGAATTTATAAAACAATTTGGTGAAGACAATTTATTGCACGAAGCCGCAAAAATCAGGAAAACATTTAAAAAAGTTCCAAATAATCTTAGAAAAGAAATCTTCGCTCGAATTATAAAAAGCAAAAGCCCTGTAAAGTTTACAATGGCCAAAATTTTATTGCCTTTGATGGATAAAGAAAGCATTTTTTCAGTTATTGTCACTTTCATCAAAGAAGGGCAAAGAGAAATGTTGAATGGATTTTTAACTTCCCTGGATAAGGAAAAGCTGTCGGCGATCCGCGAGTTTATGGAGGAACATTTAGATGAATTGGGAATTAGTGAAGTTGAATTTTTAAATTTATGGAAGGATTTGATCACCACTTCGAGAGCTCTTACCAGAAGCGTAGGTGTTAGCAGGAGAGCTTACGGCCGTTTGCAAGATAAGCTAAAAGCCAGTATGGATTCAAGCGATATAAAATCGTTACTGGAATCTTTCTATTTGAGTCTAGCGTCAAAATCAATAGAGGTCAGAATTAACGCCATTTCAAATATCGAAGCTCTTCTCGAACAGCTCTTTAAGGGAGAAAAAATTTCGGTTGTCCGGAGAATTACAGATAGGTTGACGGAGTATGCAAAAAAGGAAGAGAATAAGGATGTTTATTTAAATTATGTTAATATTCTTGGCAAGATAGGGCAAAAAAGTATTGTTATAGGGTTTGATTTTTTGGGCAGTTCCATTATTTCCTTCTTTGCGGAAGAGGTAAGCAATCCAGCAAAAGCTAAGATTATTATTCCTCGCTTAGCTGAATTCAAGACAAAGGAAGCGATAAACGTACTTCTCTCTCTTTTGTGGGAAGAAGATCTTCGGGAAATCGTAGTAGAAAAAGTTGATGAGTTTGGGATAGAATCAATCCCTTATCTGATGGATTTGCTTAAAGATTCGGAAGATAAAGAGGTCAGATTTTCTCTTCTAAAAATAATTCAGAGTATCGGCAGTGGAGCTCTCGATGTCGTCAAAAAATATCTTACAGACAATAGATGGTACGTCAGAAGAAACGCCGTTTTGATTCTGGGAAGTACCGGGAACGAAGAAGTTTTAGACGATATTTACGCATTAAAAGATGATCATGAGAAGGTTCAGATAGAAGTAATTAGAAACATCAGACATATTTTGCAGGAAAAAGCAGAACCTTATTTGTTATATTTTTTGGATTCAAACTATCCGGAAGTACAGAAATACGTAATCTCTATTCTTGGCCCTATTCTTTCAGAGGAAGGGGTGACAGCCTTGAATAGAAGCCTGCTTCTAAAGAAATTTCCGAAGGAAGAGGGAGCAGAGATAAAAAGAATGATTTGCGAAATTCTGGCAGATAAGGGTAACAGCAAATCTGTGGAAGCGTTAATTCAGATAGTTGACGCGAAAAAAGTTTTTGGAATACCTGAATTTCCGGATGATCTTAGATTTGAGGCGGTTAGAGCCATAGCTGAGATAGGAGGGGTGCGTGCGGATGATTTTCTTAAGACATTAAACCGTGACCGTTCTAAAAAAATACGGACCTTTGTATCAAAAAAAATTCCCTAAAGGTTAAAGAATTTCTTGTATTAATTGCCCTATTAAATCAGAGGAATCAACTTGACAAAAACGGATGACCTGATATACTTTAACCTAATTTATAGAATATACAAATTCAATTAAATATATATTATGGGGGGGAAATGAATAAATCTGATATTTTTTCTTTATTACAATCAGGAGAAGTAAAAGCTATCCGTTTATGGTTTACCGATATCCTTGGCCGTGTTAAGGGTTTTTCAATAAGCCATAAAGAGGCGGAAAGAGCTCTTGAAGAAGGGATAAATTTTGACGGTTCTTCTATTGAAGGTCTTGTGAGAATAGAAGAGTCCGACCTTACCGCAAAGCCTGATCTATCTTCCACGTACATTTTTCCGGAAGAAAACGGAAAGAAAACAATTATTTTTATTTGTGATATATTTTATCCTAACGGGAAACCGGTCGAATCCTCTCCAAGACATGTTTTGCAAAATATTTTAAAACAAACGAAAAAGAACGGATGGAATTTCTTTGTCGGCTCGGAACTTGAGTTTTTCTATTTTTCCGGAAAGGATCTTAATATTCGTGATACCAAAGGGTATTTTGACGTAATTCCTTACGATAAATATGATGAAATTTCCGAAGAAATCGTAAATATTCTAAACGGAGTCGGAGTAGAAGTTGAGGTGGCTCATCATGAAGTCTCCGAAAATCAGCATGAAATTGACCTCAGATACGAAGAAGCGTTAAAAATGGCAGACCATATTCAGGTCGCGAAATATGTAATTAAAGAAACAGCACGGGCAAACGGTGTTTTTGCTACATTTATGCCAAAGCCCGTTTTTGGACTTAACGGCTCAGGTCTACATCTTCATCAATCTTTCTTCAGTAAAGGGAAAAACATTTTCTTCGATGAAAAAGATAACTATCATCTCTCGGAAATTGCCAAACAATACTCTGCTGGCCTTCTTAAATACGCAAAGGAAATCACTTCTATAACGAATCAATGGGTAAACTCATATAAGAGACTTGTTCCCGGGTATGAAGCTCCTGTTTATGTTTCATGGGGAAGACAAAATCGATCCGCTTTGCTTCGAGTACCTTCTTTTAAAAGTGCAAGTTCCTGCAGGGTAGAATATAGAACTCCGGACCCTGCAACAAATCCATATTTATCAATCTCTGCCATGCTGGGAGCCGGACTGGCGGGAATAAAAGATAAATTAAAGCTAGGAAATCCAATAGAAGAGGATATATATACGATGTCCAAGGAAAGAAAAGAAAAACTTAATATAGAAATACTTCCTGATTCTCTTTTTACGGCAATAATGGAGACCGAAAAAAGTAAAATGGTTAAGAATCTCTTTGGGGATAAATTTTTCAACAAATACATTCGAAACAAAAAAACAGAGTGGGAAAATTATAGAATCCACGTAACCGATTACGAAATTGAAAAGTATCTCTCATTGTAAACTATCTTGACTTATTAACGTATACAATTAATATACTTTTAAAAAAGGAGACCAGGTCATGAAAATCGCGATAACCGGTTACGGCAAAATGGGGCAAATTACAGAACAGTTAGCCATTGAAAAAGGCCTTGAAGTTGTCTCGACAATAGACCCTGGCGTACCATCTGCGAAATTTAAAGAATTAAATAAAGAGAACCTTCGTGGCGCTGATGTCGCTATTGATTTTACCGTCCCGGCTATCGTTCTTGAAAATATCGACAACTATATAAAATATGGGATAAATGCAGTAATTGGTACTACCGGATGGTACGAATATCTAGGAGAAGTCAAAGAAAAAGTCGAAAAAAGTAGAATAGGGCTTATATGGTCCGGCAATTTTTCTATAGGTGTTAATTTGTTCTTCAGGATAATAAAAGAAAGTTCCAATTTGATGAAAAATTTTACATCATATGATGTAATGGGATATGAAATTCACCATAAAAGAAAGGAAGATAGTCCTTCTGGAACCATGAATATGATTGGGAATATTCTTATAGAAAATTTAAACAATAAGAAAAAGATCGTAACTGAAAAGCTTTCCCGGAAAATTTCAGAAGAAGAAATACATCTTGCGTCTGTAAGGGGTGGCAACGTCCCCGGCATTCATGTGGTCGCTTTCGATAGCGAAGAAGATACAATTGAGTTAAAACACACTGCAAGAAGCCGAAAAGGTCTTGCCGTAGGAGCTTTAAAGGCTGCCGAATGGATAAACGGCAAACGGGGTTTCTATAATACTGAAGATATGATGAATGAAATAATAGGAGGATGAGATGTTTCAAGGCGTTTTCACCGCAATAGTTACACCATTCAATGACGATAAAAGCATAAATGAAGAGGACCTTAAAAATTTAGTGGATTTTAATATCGAAAACGGAGTCGCGGGAATAGTCCCAATGGGAACAACAGGAGAATCCCCCACTCTTAACCATGAGGAACATGTACATGTTATAGAAATAGTCTGCAAACATGTCAATAAAAGGGTCCCGGTTATAGCCGGAACCGGTTCGAATTCTACAAGAGAAGCCCTTTTTATGACTTCCAGAGCTAAAGATCTGGGAGCAGATGCGAGTCTTCAGGTTGCTCCTTATTACAATAAACCTACCCAGGAAGGATTTTATCGTCATTTCAAAACGATTGCTGACGAAGTTGATCTTCCCTTGATAATCTACAACATACCGGGAAGAACCGGCAAAAATATTGAGACCGATACAATAGTACGGTTAGCCGAACACCCGAATATTGTAGGAGTGAAAGAGGCTTCGGGAAGTCTTCCCCAGATGATGGATGTAATAGACAGAACTCCTGATGATTTTATTGTGCTTTCCGGTGACGACAATTTAACTCTTCCTTTAATGGCTGCAGGAGGAAAAGGGGTTATAAGCGTTGCCAGTAACATTATACCGGATAGGATGAGTGCAATGGTAAAAGCAGGATTAGAAGGAAACTTCAAAGAAATGAGAAAATTACATTACGAGCTTTTACCTTTCTTCAAAGTTGAATTTATCGAGACTAATCCAATCCCCATAAAAACGGCTCTTGCCATGAAAGGAATGGTAAAAGAGATTTTCAGGCTTCCCATGTGCGAGATGAGCGGGGAAAACAAGAAAAAACTAAAAACCATTCTTAAAGAACTGAAAATTCTTTAGATTTATTAAACCACAAAGCCCCACCCCCCTCCAATTTATTTACATGTAGGACATGTAGAACTTGTAGTTTTTACTTTTGTTTTTTTCTGACGATCAACTACGAACTAGGAACAACGAACCACGAACTAAATTCTAAATCCCACCCCCGAATCCAAAATCCTAAACTTACCACAGAGCACACAGAGGCTTTGAATTTTTGGTCTTCTTTCTTTATCGGGATGGGATTCTTACTTCTGGCTCCTGGATTCTTTTTCTTATTTCTTCGGATAATAAGTGGCTTCTAAGAAGGGAATTATATCTCCTTCTTCAACGGTTGATTTATTCTTTTTGCCATCAATCTTTATCGGAACAGAAGCCAACTGGTATTTCATTGATGGCCAGGCAGAAATTTCGACTTTCACCACATATTCCCCCGATTTAACCTTTTTGCCGGTATGGTCTTTTGATTCCCAAATGTAAATATGGTGCCCGACATCGATACTTGCTGAGGTAACCGCGTCTGTATCGACAAATTTGGAAGACTCCCCCCATTTCTTCAACCAAAGCTGTTTTTCCTTAACGTAACCGCTAAAACCCGACACGTAAAGAGTTTTTATGAAATTACCTTTTTTATCCTCGATCCACACTGCAGTTTGCGGAGGCAAGGCGTCCTGGAATCCCAGGGTAAAATCCACAACCATAACAGCATTTTTAAATTTATCAGGGTCGATTCTTTTTATACTGGGGCGCATCCCATCGAAGACCATTTTTGATGCATCCGATGAAGGATAATCTGTAACTACTTTATCCCAATAGTCCAGAGTTTTTCTCTGGTATGCAACCCCAAGATGATACATTGCTTCAGCTTTTACAGAACTTTCGGCGTCACTCTTTAAAACCATATTTAAATCTTCTATCGACTGGTCTAGTTTTCCCAAAAAGAAAGGCATATATACTCCAGCCGAACCTCTTGTAAGCCTGAGTTCAGGGTCTTCCGGTGCGAGAGCAACCGCTTTATCCAGAGCATCCATTCCCGCAAATGCTAAATCTGCACGATAATTGGTATTATCATAAATTTTCTTGTCATAGCCCTTTTCAGCAAGGCATCCCAGGGCTAAAGCAAGATATTTGTAGCTTTCAGCATTTTTTGAATCAATCTCAACCAATTTTTTGAAAGCTTTGACGGCTTCCGCGCAATTTTCTTTCTCTAAATAGGATTTACCCTCTTTCATAAGAGATTTAGCATCCTTAGAACCCTCTTTAATTATTTCCTTCGGCGGTTTACTATCGGATAGAGGAGTTTCCTTAACGTGTTTTTTTGCCTCTTCTGCAAAAACCGAACCGGGTGCAAGCTCAATCACTTTTTCCCACGCAGAAACAGCTTTTTCATTTTCTCCCTGTTTCTGATATCCCTCTCCGAGTAAACTGTAAACTTGAACAAGCATGTCATTCGGGACTTTTTTTGGTGATTTTTGATACATCTTAATAATAAATTCCTGGTCTTTAATTCCGCCGTCCAGTTTACCAAAAAAGGTGGGAGCCTTAATACCCATAATACCCCGATGTAATCGGGCGATTAAATTAAGAGAGTCGAGTGAAACTGCCTTATCTAACAGCTCAAATGATTTTGCGGCCAGCTCGCCTGCCGAAGCCATATTATCTGTTTGTCCTGCCCGCATACCTGTGTAAAGCCCTAAATAAGCATAAACACTCGAACTATCCGGATATTTTTCTAAAGCTTCTTCCATCAACTTCGCTGCTTCCGTAACTTTATCTGAATTCTGTAAGACTTTAGCTTCTTCGATATAATCCTTTAAGGACTTAGCCTGGACAACAATAGAAAGAAACATAACAGATAGAACAAAAAAATATTTTACCGATATCTTCATCTTTCTCCCCCTTTTTTAATTCTAAGGCTATTTTTAAAACGTTTCATTTTGTTCGGCGCAATAGTATGACAAAATGTTTCAGAAGTAAATTTCACCCAAACGACACAAAGTTTTTCTTGTTTTCCTATTTAACCATTTCTCTATTTGACTTTTCAGCTAAACCGAAGGATTCCTGATTGCATCCAAACGTTTCTTGGCATCGAGTTCTTTTACGAAAAACTCTTCGAGTGTCTGGCAAATATATTCGTTACAATAAGCACAATTTTTAATTCCTTTCTGCCTTGCGCAAATTCTAATAGGACAATCTTTACATGCTGAATACAATCTACCTTTTTCCGACATACAACCATCACAGTCAGTAATATCTTTTAATTCGCGCTTCAACCCATAATGCTGTTTGATTAATTGCACCATTTTTTTTCTCATTTTCTCCTGCTTTTCTTTATTCTTTTCCCTTGTTGCCAGATATATAGTACAAGTCTGGCAGTCAAGATCGCAATATGCTATCATTTCGTTCATCAGTAATCTATTTGCCACAGCTTAAACCAGCTTTGGTCTTCTAATTTTAAAGAATCCATTTTTTCGCCAAACTGTGCTTGCAAATTTTGAATCAGTTCTTTGGATGCATGAACAACGTATATTTCAGAATATTCGTTCTCAGGTATCTTTTCTTTAACGTTGTTAATATCGGGGGAAGCGCGAAGAATATCAATGTTTTCCGATTTACATTCATTTAAAACAGTCATAAGGCCTCCGAGTCTTAGTCCGTACGGGAATGAAAAATCGGTTATTAATAAAGGTTTACTATCACTTGAAAACATTTGAGCTTCTTCAACATTGGCTTTGCAAAAATAATGCATAGACCAGAACCTATCTTTTGATATTGATAATATTGAAAAAAAGCCGAGTATTACTAAACCAATATAAATACCTGAGTTGAGGAATTTTCCTTGCTTAAATTTTTGACTTAAGAAATATGCCGTGAATAACAATATGCCAATAAAACCGACTACATGATACCGCCAAATGAAGGAGGTCCCAGTTCCCCTTAAGAGATCTGAAATGTAAAAGAACAAAAATTGAGGCAAAATGATAAGAGACAGAAAAAATGCAATTTCTTTGGGCTCTTTCTTTAGAACATAAATAATCGAAGATATTACTACAACAAGTATCAATACACTAGTTAATAGTTCTATATAACCTCCCTGTAACTTGTTATAAAAAAGTAAATACAAATAAGCACTCGAGAAAGGTTCAACAAAAGCCCCAAATATCCGTGTAAAACCTATTAACTGACCGATTATTAGCTTCCAGAAACTTTGATTGGGTCTGAAGACAGAATGCCATGCCAAGGCTGCGGTAATTTCAGCCCTATTATAGAGTATGGCGATTATCCAGGGCAAATAACCTAAGAGGATAATAACCGCATTGATACCGTATTTAATTCTCAGTTCTTTTTTAAAAATCATTACATAAACAAAATGTCCGATAATTAACAATCCTGACATGATTGATGTATATAAAGCAAGAATTCCTGCTATTGAATAGCCTATCCACCACTTTGATTTATTATATTTTATGGCTTGTAATAAAAAGTAGTTGGATAAAATCAGGAAAAAAGCCCATAAAGTATTATACCTAGCTTCCTGCGCATAAAAGTGAAAGAAAGGTGATACGGAATACAAACTAATCGCAATCCAACCAGCCAGGTTGGATTTAAAAAGAGTTTTGGCTAAAAGGAATAAAAAAGGAAGCGTCAAAATAAATACAAATACATTAAACAATCTGTAATCTACAGGGGCGTCACCCACTATTCGATGCCAGAAAATTAAAAAGGCGTAATGCAAAGGATTAAGGGTTGCTATCTTAGATAATCCTTTTAATTGGGAACCGATGGTGTAATTCTGCTTGTTCAAATGTAGGAAATCTGTATAGTAGCTTATATTTTTTATTTCATTCTCTGGAATTAATTCATGATATTGATTATTGTCAATGCCAGAGACAGTCAAAACTGTGCAAACTTCATCAAACCAAAAAAACCGGTTGCCTAACTTATAAAACTTCAAAGATGTTCCGAGTAAAGCGATAATTAGATACAGATAAGGACGAAGCAAAAACTCTTTAATAGTTTTCAGAATTTCATTCATATAAACTAACCTCCTCATTTCCGGCTAATTACAATTACCAGTGTACGGAAAAAGGATATAAATGTCAAGGACTTTTTTGTACCACAAAGAACACAAAGTTTTTAACTTCTTTTCCTATTCGGCTATTCAACAATTTAACTACTCAAATGAGATTTGAAGAATCGGCGTAACTGGACGAAGATTAAAAAAGTTTTATCTTTTGTTTTTGGTTTGGATATGTATTTGATCTAAAGTTTGTTTTTTATGGAAGAATGCCTTATTTAAGATATCCATCTCCTCCGTGTTACAGACACCTTTGGCAACAGATACCAACCTCTCCGTTCTTTTATATGCAGCGTTTACTGATTCACAAGGATAATTATCACACAGACCACAATTTGAAATCTTTTTTCCGTCGGCACAATTGCGAAGTTCAGGATAAGCGCATTTAACCTTAAGGCTACACCCGTTACAGGCAAGCTCTTCGACAGGGGATGATTCATCCCTCCAGCCTAAACGAACCCACAACTCTTTCACTTTTTTAAATTCTTCAAAATCTCCACTTAGAGTTGCGATATATCGCGGACAACAGGAACAATTATCGCCGCAGACACCGATGTTATCCATATGCTTTATTCCTCAACACAATATCTTACGATACTTTCGCAGTGTATCGCGGTTGTGTTTAAAAAAGGAATACCGTATTTGCTTTCAGTTAAAATTAAAGGCAATTCTGTGCACCCTAAAATTAAAGAATCGATTTTGTCATCGTCAATCATTCTTTTAACAATTCCAAAAAACTCATCTCTTGTGGAATCTTTAAAAATACCCAATTCGATTTCCGAAAATAACCTCTTCTGGATAAGCTCTCGTTCAGTTTCAGAAGGTACAACTACCGATATACCCATATCTTTAAGATGCTCTTTATAAAAATCTGATTCCATAGTTAGTCTTGTTCCCATTAATCCGATTCTTTTTGCTTTTAGCTTCCCGGCTTCTTTGCATGTTTCCTCGACAATACTCAACAGAGGGATCGGGGATTTCTTCCGAACTTCTTCAAAAACAATATGAGGTGTATTGGAAGCAATAGCAGCGAATTCGGCACCGGCACGGTAAACGGATGTTACTTTTTCTCCTAACCATTCTGCAAATTCCGGCCATTTTTTTGAATTTACGAATTCCAGGAGCTTGTTAATATTAGCACTGTATATAATCATTTCCGGATACGCCAGCTCTTTATATTGCGTATTAAATGCCGAGATTATCTCCTTGTAATAATCGACTGTAGATTCCGGACCCAGTCCGCCAATAATTCCTATTTTCTTCATTTTACCTCCGAAAATTTGTTTTTCCTATTTAACCATATAACTGATCCAAAGGATCAATTATACCCACTTAACAAAAGGATCTTTCTTCAGAGCGCGTTCCGGTAGGTTTTCCCGCGGAGATCCCAGAAGAATCGGTCCGTAAACCTTTTCTCCTTCCCGCATCTCAAGTTTTTCCCTAACCTCAGGATCGTCCAGCACCAATTGTCCGAAGTAAACCCAGCAGCTGCCAATGCCCAGAGATTTTGCTGCAATCATCATATTTTCGCACACCATGGGACAATCGAAATCCGAAGTTATTCCGCTACCTATAACAAAAACAACTGCAGGGGCGGAATAGTAAACCGGATCTTGTACTTCCGAGTCGATTTTATTTCGAATTGCCTTAAATCCCTCGGGAGCGTTTTCCATCCATTTCTCGTAACGGGGAAGTGCGAGTTCCGCTAACTTTTTCCTGAAATCTTCGTCTTCGACAACAACGAATCTCCACATTTGTGTTCCCGCTCCCGTCGGCGCGTAATTACCTGCCTGGATTATAGCTTCCATTTGGTTCCTTGGTATTGGTTTGTCTTTGTAAAAACGTACCGATCTTCTATTCATTATGGTATCAATTACTGTATTCATTTAAAATCTCCTTTTTCTGAATTCTAAAATTTACAGATATAATCTACGGTGTCAAGTAAACACCTCCATATTAAACTTTCACATCCTTGACATATATGGTTAAAGCACTTATTTTCCTTTTTAAATAAAGAGGTAATATTGGATTTTAAAAATCTTCTTAAAAGTAATAAAGTTATAATATTAGACGGCGCAATGGGAACCGAATTGGAAAGACGCGGGTCATTCGATAAATGCGCCAGTAATATCACGCACCCTGAAATAGTAGAAGCAATTCACCTGGATTATCGTAATGCCGGAAGCCATGCAGCAATCACAAATACTTTTTCGATGAGCCGTATGTATATCGAAACTCACAATCTAAAAATAGATGTAGAAGAAGTTAACCGCTCCGGTGTAGAATTGGCAAGAAGAGCCGTAGGAGCTAACGGATACGTACTGGGAGATATAGGGCCCACAGGACAGATGCTCGAACCCTACGGAATCTGCAGCGAAGAAGATTTATATAATTCTTTTAGAGAACAGGCTTTATTTCTTTACAATTCCGGGATCGATGGATTTATAGTTGAAACAATGTTCGACCTTCGGGAATCGCTCTGTGCAGTCCGCGCCTGCAAGGAAGTTGCCCAAACCCCCATTATTGCTTCCATGTCTTTCCAGACGGTGAAAAATGGAGGAAGAACTATGATGGGGAATTCCGCAGAAGAATGCGCTATAAAGCTGACCGAAGAAGGAGCCGACGCCGTTGGTGCAAACTGCGGCGATTTAACGCCTTTTGCGATGGCAGAAGTCGTTTCAATTCTCAAAAAATCGACAACTTTACCTATAGTTGTGCAGCCGAACGCCGGCAAGCCAAAAGTGGAAGGAAAAAAAGTTTTATATATGGAACCGGAGTTATATGCGAAGGGAACACTGGAATGTTATAGAGCGGGAGCCCGGATTATAGGAGGTTGCTGTGGCACAACGCCCGAGCACATCAAAATCCTGTCGGAATTGATTGAAAAAGAAACGGGTAACGCAACAAAAAAATAGGAGGAAAAGATGGATTATAATCTCAGTGAAGAAGAACAAATGATACAAGAAGTGGCGAAGGCCATCGCAGAAGAAAAAATAAAACCTTTAAGAGAAGAAATGGACAGGGAGAGCCGGCTCTCTCCCGAAGTACGTAAGGAAATTGGGCGATCCGACTTAATACGTGTTTTTATCCCTGAAGAATATGAAGGTCTGGGGATGGGAATGTTCGGTATGTCTCTTGCGACGGAACAAATATCTATAGTCGACGGCGGAACGGCCACCGCGTACGCGGCAAACGGCCTTGGAGCAATACCAATAATACTCTTCGGCAGTGAAGAACAAAAAAAGAAGTATCTTCCTCCTATTGGGTCAGGCGAGAAGTGGGCTGCTTTTGCCTTAACGGAACCTGAGGCAGGTTCCGATGCAGGGAACGTTCAGCTAAAAGCAAAAAAAGACGGCGACTATTATATTCTCAATGGAAACAAAATCTTTATTTCAAACGCCGGCGAAGCCGATATTTATGTAGTTATAGTAGCTAGTGCACAGGGAAAAGGAATAAGAGGTCTTTCAGCAATTATCGTAGAGAAAGACACCGAAGGATTTTCCTTCGGTAAAGAAGAAGACAAAATAGGAATAAGAGCAGCCGCCACAAGAGAACTTGTTTTTACGGATTGTAAAGTTCCAAAAGAAAATTTGCTCGGAAGAGAAGGTTCGGGGTTCATGATGGCTATGAAAACATTCGATCAATCCCGTGTGGGAGTGGGTTCTCAAGCCCTAGGAATCGCGGAAGGAGCTTTAAGAGAAGCCGTCTCTTATGCAAACACCAGAAAACAGTTCGGTAAGAAAATCGGAGAATTCCAAGCTATTCAGGTTAAGCTTGCCGAAATGGCTACAAAAGTAGAAGCAGCAAGAGCTTTAGTTTACCAGGTGGCAAGATACATAGACGGAGGAGCAAAAAAATTCACTAAAGAGTCCGCGATGGCGAAATTATTCGCTTCCGATGTGGCAATGTGCGTTACGGTCGAAGCAGTACAGGTTCTGGGCGGGTACGGCTACATGAAAGATTATCCGGTTGAAAAAATGATGCGTGACGCAAAAATTACCCAGATATACGAAGGGACCAACGAAATACAGAAACTCGTGATAGCCGGCGAACTACTGAAAGAAGAAATGAGAAAGAAATAGATATTAGCAGTTACTCTATGCTCATAGCAATTGCGACCTGACCCGCGGATATGCCTCCATCGTTTGGCGGTATTTTCCTGTGATTATAAACCTTAAATTTATTTCTTTTCAACTTTTCACTTGCCTTGCTCCTCAGAATCATATTTTGAAAAACGCCGCCTGAAAGACAGACTTTGTTTATACCTGTTTGTTCCCTTAATATCTTTGAGACGTTTACAATTAAATCGGCAAGCCCAATGTGAAATTTCATTGAAATATCACTCTTGGAAACTCTGTTTTTAGTATCTCTTACAATCGATTTTATAACGCCTAATGGATCTATTACGTGAAAATCATATTTTTCTTGTATATCAAATTCATAAAAATTCTTTTCTGTTTCATTCGCTATCATTTCAAGCTCGATTGCGGCTTGCCCCTGATATGTTATAGAATCTCGAATACCTATTATCGACGAAACAGCATCGAAAAGCCTGCCTATGGAAGACGTTTGCGGAGAATTAACTTTTTTGTTTATCATATTTTCTATCAATTCCCATTTTTTCCTGTCAAGTTTTTTTACAAAATCTATATCGAGATTCAAAAAGTCTTTTCCGAAAGTCTTATAAAGATATGTTGCACCCATCCTCCAGGGTTCTTTTACAGCCGCATCTCCTCCGGGAAGTGGAATATACTGTAAATGAGCCTTTCGTTCATAGCTTTTCAAATCGGCGATCAAAAATTCTCCGCCCCAGATTTTTCCGTCTGCCCCATATCCTGTTCCATCCCACGCCACTCCGATTACTTTTTCATCCAGGTGGTTATCCGCAAGACAGGACGCAATATGTGCATGATGATGCTGAATCTCTATTAGAGTTTTTTTATTCTCCTCCGCCCATTTTTTACCGAACCTGGTCGCCTCATATTCAGGATGTAAGTCAACAACAGCTATATCGGGAGGGATATCGAAGAAATTAATAAAGTGTTTTATTCCTCTTTCAAACGCTTTTATTGTCTCAAGATTATCCGTTTCTCCTATATAATGACTAACGAAAATTTCATCATCTCTCGAAATCGAGAAAGTGTTATGCTTGTGTGCTCCAAAACCTATGATTTTCTTTTCATTTCTGAGAGGGCTCTTTATCGGCTCCGGAGCATACCCCCGACTGCGCCTCAGAAGAAGAGTTTCTCCATCTAGGACTCTAGCAATCGAATCGTCCGCCTGAATCCATATATCCCGGTCATGGACGAGAAAACAATCGGCTATATGCCCTAATCTTTTAACTGCATCTTTATTATCAAAAGCTATCGGTTCATCCCTTCTGTTCCCGGAAGTCATCACCAGTACTTCTAAATTTTGAAATAAAAGGATGTGCAACGGGGCATACGGCAACATAAAACCTAAAAATTTATTGTTCGGAGCAATATTTTCCGGAATAGCACATTTTCCCTTCTTTTTAAGTAGAACTACCGGCGCCCTGGGACTCATAAGAAGTTCCTTTTCTTCATTAGATAAATGAACGAATTTGCTAATAATCGAAGTATTCCTTGCCATCAGGGCAAGTGGTTTAAAGGGGCGTTTTTTTCTCTCTCTTAAAGTTTCGACAGCCTTTTTATCACGAGCATTACAGGCTAGATGAAATCCTCCGAGACCTTTAACTGCTACTATTTTCCCTTCTTTTAAAAATTGGGTTGCCTTCTCTATTGGGTTACCTTCGATTTTCTTTCCTTTTTTGTCTAAAAATTCAAGATGAGGACCGCAGTCATTACACGCATCGGGCTGTGCGTGAAACCTTCTATCCTCAGGATCTTCATACTCGTCCCTGCATTTTTCACACATTTTGAATTTTTTCATAGTAGTGTACTTCCTGTCATAAGGGAGTTCTTTTGTTATAGTAAAACGCGGGCCGCAGTTTGTGCAGTTTATAAAAGGATATAAATATCTTCTATCTTTACTGTTAAGTAATTCTCTTTCACAATCCTTACACGTTGCTATATCGGGAGAAACAAGCGTCTTTTTCTCTTCCCCCTTTTCACTCTCAATTATTTTAAATTCATGGAAATTCTCAACGACGAGTTTTTTTGATGTAATCTCCTCTATATTAGAAAGCGGAGGAGGCTTCTTTTTTAATTCTGCTAAAAAAGAATCAATGTCCTCTGGATATCCTTCCAAATCCAGTGTTACACCTTTACTGTCATTAAGTACAGATCCCTTTAAGTTATATTTTCTCGCGAGGCGATACACTGTCGGGCGAAATCCAACTCCCTGAACAATACCTCTTATTTCAATTTTTTTTCGCTCTTTTTTCATCAGTCGTAAAGATAAGTTCAATACTTACTAAGTCAAGAAGAGACGGAATCCCTTGACAAAAATAGTGTTTCTTTTATAGTTCTTACAAAGGAGTAAAGAATTACGGTGGAAAAAAATGATGTACAAATCCGACTCTACAACCCCTCGTCGGATTTCAACAAACTATTAAAGTTAAATTTAGAAATAAATCCGGATGAAAATGAGACGATTTTCCTTAATGATATTGAAAACCCAAAGGCTAAAGTCTTAGTAGCGGAAAAAGATAATCAAATTCTAGGGTTTGTTTCTGTATCCTTCCCCTATTGGGATCGAGTTGCTATCATTCACCATCTAATTGTAATTGAAGAATACAGAGGTCAAGGGATCGGGACTTCTTTACTAAAAGAAATAATAAGTTTATGTAAATCTAAAGGCATGAAAAAGATTACAGTTCAAACTGCTCTATGGCATTGGCAGGCTATCAAATTGTATAAAAGTCTTGGGTTTATTCCAACAGCGATATTTCCTAATTATATCGGCGAAGGTAATGACATGGTATGGATGGAACTAGACTTACAATAATAAATTATAGTAGGGTTCAAAAAGGGATTTCACCAAGATTGACTTTTTATCGGACAAATTTTACATTATTTGTATGGAGTTAATAAAAGAAATAATTGTTTTTTGTTTAATATTCTTAGTCAAACCATTATCTGCACAAAAGACTTTATATTTGGAAAACACTTCAACTATAGAAGAAAGAGTCGATTCCCTGTTAGAGCTAATGACATTAGAAGAGAAAGTGGGGCAAATGATTCAGGGAGAAAGATCATCTTCTAATATTTTAAATAATATATCAACATATTGTTTAGGTTCTGTACTAAGCGGAGGCGGTTCAACTCCATCACCAAACACTCCGGAATCCTGGGCAGATATGTATGATAGTCTTCAAAGCAGAGCGATGTCTACGAGGCTCGGTATACCTATTATTTACGGAATAGATGCGGTACATGGTCATAACAACGCTTACGGCGCGGTTATATTTCCGCACAATATAGGATTAGGGTGTACTCGTGATTCTATATTGGTTGAAGAAATAGGAAAAATTACCGCAATGGAAGTATCCGCAACGGGGCTAGACTGGACATTCTCTCCGTGTATAGCTGTTGCAAGAAACGAACGCTGGGGCAGAACGTACGAGAGCTTCGGAGAAACACCGGAACTAACCGCGATGATGGGCTCGGCTACGGTAAGAGGTTACCAGGGAGATACGATAGCAAGCTCTTCCTCTATTTTAGCATGTGCAAAACACTATGTCGCAGACGGCGGAACAACCGACGGAATCGACAGGGGAAACGCAGAAATAGATGAAACTACGTTACGAAATATTCACTTACCGGGATATATTAAGGCAATCGAGAACAATGTCGGTTCTGTTATGATTTCGTTCAGCAGCTGGAACGGCAATAAATGTCACGGGCATCAATACTTAATAGATACTGTTCTAAAACAAGAATTGGGCTTTGAAGGTTTTGTTATATCTGACTGGAACGGAATAGATCAATTGGGCGGTTCTTATGCGGAAAATGTCGAAACGGCTATCAATGCCGGAATAGATATGGCTATGGCTCCCTACAATTATAGCAATTTTTTTAATACGCTAATAGATCTTGTTGATTCAGGGCACGTTGATACGAATAGAATAAACGACGCGGTAAGGCGAATTTTAAGAACTAAATTTAAAATGGGATTATTTGAAAGACCTTACGCCGACCGAAGTCTTTTAGATTCACTAGGGACCGAAGCTCACAGAGCACTTGCGCGGGAAGCGGTGCGTAAATCTCTGGTTTTATTGAAGAAAAAGGACGGAATATTGCCTCTCCCTAAAGAAAATATCCATATTTTTGTCGCTGGAGAACACGCCGATAACCTCGGATATCAATGCGGAGGTTGGACAATCAGCTGGCAGGGTGGCAGCGGCGACATAACAATAGGAACTACTATTCTGGAAGCTATAGAGCAAGCAGCACCGGACACAGAAATCACATATTCAAGAGAAGGCGAACCGATCGATACGTCAGCCGATGTAGCTGTCGTGGTAATCGGTGAGGAACCTTACGCGGAGGGATTCGGAGACAGAGATGATTTACGTATACCGTATTCAACGATCAATCTAATCAGAAATATTAAAAACGCCGGTTTGCCCGTTATTATTATTCTAATCTCCGGGAGACCTCTGATTATCGAATCTATCATTCCATATTCTGACGCTATTATTGCGGCGTGGCTGCCGGGAACAGAAGGGAAGGGAATAACGGACGTATTATTTGGAGATTATAATCCCTCCGGTCTGCTGTCACATAGCTGGCCTGCAGAAATGGAGGACATTCCCATAAATTTTGGTGACAGTTTATATGATCCATTATTTGAATACGGATATGGTATTACAGATTTAGCTGATTCTCCCGAAGGTTCTGCTCCGCTTTTCTATTCTGCCGCAGTCGATTCAACCGGAGCCCGAATTCATACGGCTTTTAATAAAAACATGCTTGAACCCGAAGGCTCCAATTCCGAATTTATAATCAAGGGGAATGAATTAATCGATATTTCTATAGATAATATAGAAGTAAGCTCTGATGATTCAACAACACTTATCTTAGCACTTGCAGACACTATTTACCCGGAAGATATTGTAACGATCGAATATTCAGGTGATTCTGTTTTTTCAGCAGATGGGGGACAGTTAGAACCATTCGGACCGAAAAAAGTTTATAACCGATTAAACGAATCGGCCGGAATTACCGAAGAAGAGAATACTAAATATACACACCAACTGGTACGAAACGATCCAAATCCTTTTAATGATTTAACCAATATTGCATTCCAATTGTCAGAAAAAGAAAAAGTCTCACTCTGCATCTATAATATTTATGGTCAAAAATTAGAAACTCTGGTTAATGAAGAACTTCAGCGGGGAGAACATATATATCAGTGGGATGCCAGAAAATATCCCGGCGGTATATATTTCTATAAACTTAATACTCGCATCTTTACATCCTGCGGAAAAATGATATTGTTGAAATAGAAGGTTAACATGAAAATAAAAAAATGTCTTATCTTCTTTTTGCTTTTAAGTGTATCAGTTTACGCGGATCGTGGGTCTATTCCGTTTCGTCCCAATATAAAAATTTTCGAACCCATACAGAGAGCAATGATCGCATGGAACGGAGAAGAAGAGATACTCCTTCTTTCAACGGATATGAGAGCTTCCGATTCCACCGAAGTTCTCGAGGTTCTTCCTTTACCGACTGAACCTGTTGTTAAAAAAGGAGATATAGAAACGTTCAGGAAAGCGACAAATCTCATAAATAAAAAAATAAGGCGCCAGAACATAATTATGTCCAAAAGAAACGGCGGAAAAGAAACGGAATATAAACCGGCGGGAGAAATCACCTTTCATAAGAAAATCGGGGTGCATGATATTTCCGTCGCTCATGTTTTGAATAAAAGCGGTTTTATAAGCTGGGTTGAAAACTATTTAGATTCTCTGGGAGTTAAAAGTCCTGATATACCCGAAGGGCTTAAGAATGTTGTAGGCGAATATCTGGAAGAAGAAATTCCCTGGTTTGTTTTCGATGTTATTTCTTTAAACACAGAATTAAAAACTAATAACGCTATACAATACAGATTTAAAACGGATTTTTTATATTATCCCATAAAGATAATGAGTACAGAAGAAGGATACACATCGATGGAATTTTTAATACTTACACCCGAACTACTGAGTAATTTTCCCGGAATACCCATAAAAAAAATCAAACTTCAGCATCAACCGATATCGGTAAGTTTCAATGAGATTAAAAATTTGAACGAAGAAATGAGTGAACTTTTAGGCGACAGAGAAAATATGAAATTGCGTATATGGAAAATAGAGGGTAGAATTTCTTCATTTACGGAAGACTTAATCGCAATGTAATTTTAAGGAGTAAAAATGCAAAGAAGTAAAATAGTTGAAATTTTAATTCTTTTTTCAAGCATAATTATCTGTCAACTTGCGGGCTTAATAGGCTCTGTATTTACTACCGCTGCTATTCCTCACTGGTATGAGAATATAAATAAGCCTTCATTTAATCCTCCCAATTGGGTCTTCGCTCCGGTCTGGACGACTTTATACTTACTTATGGGCATCGCTTTATTTCTTATATGGAGAAAAGGATTAAACGAAAAAGATATAAAAATAGCTATCGCAGTTTTTGTTTTTCAACTTGTATTAAATTCTCTATGGTCTTTTTTGTTTTTCGGACTCGAGTCTCCTTTTGCCGCTTTTATTGAGATAATATTTCTTTTGCTTGCTATATTAGTATCGATTATTCTTTTCTTCCGCATCTCATGGGTGGCAGGGACCTTATTGATTCCTTATATTCTCTGGGTGAGTTTTGCGTCGGTTCTTAATTTCGCAATCTGGCGACTAAATCTTTAATTTAAACCACAGAAAACACAGAGAAAAGAAAAACGCACAGAGCCCACAGAGATTTTATTTTTGTTTTAAACCCATATACTTATTGTGCTTAAATATCGATTCTCCTGTTATAGGATGCTCGAGTAAAAATAAGATTACTGTAACAATTAAAAGGACTATGCATATCACAACATTTTCCTGAATGTCAGTTGGAGTTTTAGACATATTGAAGATACCTTGAGGCTGAGATTCAT
>Ga0315548_1000593_pt1 | contig 33373 bp, 24 predicted proteins | sample SalMarSW160110MG_2_FD_202540 | JGI IMG/M metagenome (GOLD analysis project Ga0315548, IMG submission 202540) | Salt marsh sediment microbial communities from the Plum Island Ecosystem LTER, Massachusetts, United States - Salt Marsh Sediment SW1601-110 ... | reverse complement strand
GCTTTTTAACTATCTGTTCTGGTGTGTGAAATTTACGTTTCATTTGGGTATCCCTTTCATTAAAAACTACTGATTTTATCGGATACCCTCTAATTCTCAATGGTACAGTTTTTTGGGGTCATGCCACACCAACACTCCAGGGTTTTGATATATGAACTTTGTCCATTTGGTCACAACTTGTTAAGCTACCAGCGCCTATCACAATAGTTTTATCATTTGGTGGCTTCATTACCTGACCGGTCATTTGATATCGGTCTGCGGTTGGCGGCCCCATACTTTGATTATTCGCACAAACACCTATTTTCGTTTGCGTGCAAATTGCAGAAAATATCAAGATGTCCACAGCGGAACGTATTTCGTTGTACTCTTTAATGTCATCTAGTATACGAAAATCCGATTCCCCATAAGAACAAATCGTGAGAGTATTAACCTGTTTACCATAATAGTCTACAAAACAACTAAAATAACGATTCAATTGGTTTCGCACCGCCGTGTCACAGACTTTGTTTTCATCCCAAGGCCAAAACCTGACAGGGCCAACCTGAACCTCTTGTCGCAATCCAGCCCAAGGCATAACACAGACTGCAATCTTGTTAGTCTGTTTTTGACTTTCACTCATATTTTTGGATCAATAATCCTTTATAAATATACGAAATACCCACTTATTTTTCAGACAGAATCGATTTTTTCAACAGAGCCATACTAACCATTTATCCTACTAGGCCAATTTAGAGAAACAAGTGAGACAACGCTAGTAACAGTTTTATGAAGGCAATAGATACCGTAAATGCGAAAAGTAACCAACCCAAGAGATGAGCAAGGCCGAAAAGATTCATTGTGACTCCATGATAGTTATCCTTTTTCGTAAGATGGACATCTACCCAGTCCTTTGAAGTCTTGCCTTCTGCTCGGCTGTCCATGTGACGTTTAGTTACAAATGGTTCACTTGTTACCCACCTTATATCTGAGACTTTCGAGTCTTTATTTCGTTCTTGCGTAAGACCAAGATCCTCTTCCACTTTAGCAAGAATAGTAATTGTTTCTAAGAAGCGCTGGTAAAGCCGCGTGGTTCCGCGTTTAGCCAGTGACGCTATACCGACGATCAAGATCGGGCCAACCACAAGGGGTACGAAGTGGTACCAGTTCTTGGCATAATAGATCCCTGCGACTGTGCCGACAATCAAAGTTGAAAGCAATCCCACATAGAAAGCTATGCGCTTCTGATGTTCGGTAAGAAAATACTCTTCTTGCTCAATTACCAATCGATAAAGTGTGAATAAGTCCTCTTTTTCCATTGTTCTTAGCAACAACCAATAATCAAATTGATCAATGAAACTAGCAAACAACAGACTTTCAAACCTTACATTGCCCGAAATTTTCTAATGTATCAAGCAGTTTCATGGCTCGTCGTCGGTGTCTCGTCTCTCGTCTTGTGTGCTTGCCATATTTTAGCTGTTTTCGACCTTTAGCACAACAGTTTTTTTGCTTTTTTTCTTTTGAAGTTGAAAGATGAAGGCAATGTTAGTATTGGAAAATTAGAGAATTAGAGAATTGGAGAAATAGTGAATTAGGTTGATTTTGGATTCCCGCTTGCGCGGGAATGACAGTTTAGAATAGATTCCTCGACTGCGCTCGGAATGACGACGCAGTGAATTGGGGGGCAATATCTGAGAGAATTAGAAATTAGAGAATTGGTGAATTAGAAGTCAGAATTCAGAAGACAGAAGTCAGATGACAGATTTTATCTTCTGTTTTCTATGTCATTCTGTGACAGTCAGTTTCCTTGTTCGTGTAAATACGTGTTTACGGGAAATTTAGTGAAGCAAATTCGCCGAAGAATTTTTTGGCGGTGGCATTCCGCCAAAGGCGGATAAACTCCAGCCTTAGCGGCTTGGCGACATTGGGAAATTTAGAGCGGCAAAATCACCATAATATTTGCGTGCAGCTTTATCGTATGCTCTGGCTGCCTGCTTCTGGTTATCGAAGCAGCCGAGATACATCTTCTTTCCGTTGACAGTCAGTATTGCCTTCCAGGGTTGGCCTCGTTTGTTCCGGGAGACGCCTTTGTACTTGGAGAGGCTTCTGGGTCTGCGCTTGCGGCTGTTCCAGCAGTTCTGCTGGCGAGTGGCGGACCTTAGGTTGGCCTTGCGGTTATCGAGACTATTGCTGTTTATGTGGTCGCATTCCAGTCCTTCGGGAGTATGGGCTACTTCGCGGTGCATGCGGTAGGACTTTCGCTTACCGCTTTTCTTGCACAACTCGGAGCGGACGGCGTAGAATTTAGTATAGACTTTCGATGTGGTCCATTTGTGCTTGCTGAGCCAGTAATAATCATCCGGGTCAACGATGGCGTATTTGCCCTGGGTCAAAGGGATGCGCCTGAAGGGATAGCCGAAGCGAATCCGCCGATATAAGAGCACGGGAAGAACTAATATACGCTCAAGACGGTGAGGGATGTTGATTATAATCTGAATTGCTGAGCCCTTTGATGGGTGTGAAGCACAAAATCCGAAATCCTAAATATGAAACAATGTGTGAATTCAAAATCCTGAATTTTTAGAACAGGAGTTTCGGGTGTGGCGGCCCGAAATCAGAGCTACTATAAAAGCAGCCCTCCATAATTGGAGCTATCTGCGTATTTGATGCGAAAAAAGGCATCGATTCTCGATTCCCGAATCTCGTAACTCGATATCAGAAAGGCAGTTAAAATTTTTTCGGAAAATTTTATTTTTGCTTCCAAGTATCAGCGTTTTTGATTGAAAATTTGTGGATATTTTACCTATTTTGACGCATAAGGTTGCCCTTTCAACGCGCTTATCCTTTCTTACTTTTCAAGTAAGTATCAGCGGATTTGGTTGAAAATCATGTCGTTCGATGCCAGCGATATTTTGTGGAATGTGCTCTTGCCTCACACTAATCAGGCGTTTAGAGCACCAAAAGAGCCTTGGCTCACGCCGTTTTGGTGCGGGACGATTAGTGCGGGACGGGTCTGTGGTGTCCGGACGTGAGCAAATACAGGGAAAAACTCTTGCAAACTGTGATGGTAATACGATAGAATGAGCCGGTCTCAAAAATCCAACCGGCCGAATGGCCTTATCAAAATGTTAACCAGATACCGGGAGGTTGACTATGAAGTGGATGCTCCGAAGTTTGATAATTGTAGCTTTTGCTCTTTATGTTGCTCAGGCCTATGGCATTGAAGGCGTCGAAATTGTTCCGGATGTTGTCTATGGGCATAAGCACGGCATGGCCCTGACATTCGATGTGTACAAGCCCAAACAGGAGGCCAATGGGGTGGGGATTCTGTTTATGGTCAGCGGCGGCTGGGTTTCCAGATGGCTTTCGCCGGAACAGAGCATTAGCTGGTTCAAGCCGATGTTAGACAAAGGCTTTACCGTCTTTGCCGTGCGTCACGGCAGCAGTCCGAAGTACGTGATTCCGGAGATCATCGAGGACGTACGCCGCAGTGTGCGTTTTATCCGCCTGCGGGCGAAGGATTTCGATGTTGACCCCGAGCGATTGGGTGTTGCCGGTGCCAGTGCCGGTGGACACTTGTCTTTGATGCTGGGTACGACTTCCGACAATGGTGATCCCAACTCGAAGGATGAAGTTCTTCGCGTCAGCGACCGGGTTGCTGCCGTAGTGGCTTATTTTCCACCTACCGACCTCCGTCCGTTGGTCAACAAGCTGCCCGATTACCCGGCCCTGAACTTCGAAGAAGAGAAGGCGGCAGACTATTCGCCCTTGTTGCATGTCTCAAAGGACGACCCGCCCACGCTGCTTATTCACGGTGACAAAGATGAGCTGGTACCGCTCGAGCACAGCGAGAATATCCTCGCGGAATTCAAGAAACACAAAGTAACCAGTGAGTTGCTGGTTATCAAGGGTGCCGGTCACGGATTCCGGGGTGAAGACGGCAAGCGTGCCGCCGATTCGCTGGTGGCGTGGTTCGAAAAGCATTTGCTCAAGAAGTGAATCGAGGTGGCTGTCCCCCGAAAAACCCGGTTCGTTTTGTTACTTAGCTGCGCAGATGTTGATCGCTGTAGATTAGCTACTCGGCTTTGGTGCAGTGATGTTGAGAGGAGGCAAGCCTGAAACGCTCAGTAAGGATTTGGGGCATTTTGGGCTTAAAAAGTTTATCGTTTCCTTGAGGTTGGTAAATTTGCGCTCAAGAAACTACAGGTGCGATATGGATGAAAAAAGAAGACTCGTGCTACGTAGCGATGTACGCTTCGTCGCCAAAGCTTCGGCCTCCGCCATAGGCTCTGACCGACGGCTAATGGAGCGTCGGCGACTTCGCAGAGTAGGATTCACACTTATCGAGCTTTTGGTGGTGATTGCCATTATAGCGTTATTGATGGCCATATTGATACCGGCGCTCCAGGTAGCCAAGGAGACCGCCTCGGGGGCGGTCTGTTTGGGTAACCACAGGAGTCTGCTCGCAGGATGGATTATGTATGCCGACGACAACGACGGCGTGCTGATGTGCAATGGGGCCTGCTATGATGAGGCGGATGACGATAGCCCGTGGGTTCATCGGCCCAAGAATCCTGCCGGCAGCAATCTGTCTTATAATCCGGCGCCGGAGAACATAACGAACGAGGACCGCTATCGAGGGATACAGCAAGGGACGATGTGGCAATACGTCAAGGATGTGGATGTCTATCACTGTCCGGGTGACAATCGTAAAAGTACAAGGCGGCCTCCCCGTGATTGTTTTCGCAGTTATTCCATCTCCTACGCCTTCGGCCCGCTCCGCGCTAAAGACCTCACTCCTCGCGGCGGGTACCAGTACTATAGAAGAATGCAGGAAGTTAAAGATGCGCCGCAGTATTATGTATTTGTCGAAGAGGAACATAACGGCAGCCGCTATGGCGAAAACGAAGGAGGATGGCATCTGCCTTTTGGCGGCGGTACGAACTACTTATCTAATCCGGGTAGCTGGACCTTCTATGATCCACTGGCTTCTTATCACAACAAATCCAGCACATTTGGTTTTGCCGATGGCCACGCGGACAGGCGCAGATGGGTGGATAAACGGACCCTTGAGTTCATCAGGAGAAATGCCGAGGAACCATCTTCTCATTCCGGAATAACGACATCTTCACCCGGCAATGAAGATATCCAGTGGTTGTTAGAGCACTTTATCGAAAGAAAACGTGTCGATTGATTGCCCTGTTCTTTCCTTAGCACCTCTGAATTTTAAATATTTTTTCCACTTTTTCCTTGATTTTGAGCGAGGAGGTATATATTTTTATCCGTTTAATTTTTAGGAAATCTTTGAAGGGAAACAGAATGAAAAGACTGATTAGTTTGTTGCTTGGTTGCTCTGTGATTCTTGTTGGCTGCGCTTCTCAAGAAGCAAATCCCATTATTGCCTATCAACCAGCGAATGAGAACCAAAGTGACACAGCGCTTAACGCTTCTTTCGGCGCTGCGAGCGTCGAGGAAACACAGAAGGAAGTCGAGAACCAAAGTTACAGAGCGATTAACGCTCCGGTAGGCGCTCCGAGCTCCCAGGAAACGCTGGAGGAAGTCGAGAGCAGCCGCGAACCGGATGTCATCTTTGTCCCTACACCCCAGGATGTGGTGGACAAGATGCTGGAGTTAGCGGAAGTCAAGAAAGACGACCTGGTTTATGACCTGGGCTGCGGGGACGGCCGAATCGTAGTAACGGCGGCCAAGAGGTTCGGCTGCAAGGCCGTGGGCTACGACATAGACCCGGAGCGAGTGGAAGAGTCGCTTGAAAACGTGGAGAAGAACGACGTTGGAAACCTGGTTAGAATTGAGCAGAAGGACATCTTCACCCTCGACCTCAGCAAGGCAGATGTAATCACTCTTTACCTGCTTCCGAGTCTGAATGTGAAACTGATTCCTCAGCTTGAGAAGCTCAAGCCCGGCTCGCGGATTGTCTCCCACGACTTCCGAATGAAAGGAGTCAAGCCGGACAAGGTCGTCAAGCTCACTTCCAATGAGGACGATAGAGAACACAAGGTTTTTCTGTGGACCTCGCCCCTCAAGAAGAGAAAGATAGATGATACGGCTCCCGTTGAGAATGATTCCTTTTGAGGGTCATTTTGCTCCGGCGTCTTGTATTCAGTCATTTCCCTGTCCAAAGTTTTTTTACAGTGGAATCAATTTCGCTAATTACGATGAGAGCGAAACTTTGATTGAGATCGGCTCACACAATCGCCATAGAAGTTTTAAATAGTGTTTCACAGACTGTTCTAGCGATTGTTTTCTGTCTCGTTTTTATCGGATAAAATTAACGAAAATAGCTTGCATTTCTGCGACTGAGTGTATTATAATAATGGCTGACATGTACACCAGGGATACGCATCATGTCTGTTGAAAATTCTCGGTCAGGAAAGGCTTCTTCAAAAGAGTAGGAGAACTGGTATGGGAAAAGGAAAAGGGTTTACCCCGTTGGAAATAAAAATTTCTAAGGGGGCTAATAAAAGATTTCCCGAAAGACACGGGGAAATTCACCTTCGGCGAATCAGGCAACAACACCGGAGTTTTTTAACGGGGTTTACATTGATAGAGCTTTTGGTGGTAATCGCCATTATCTCAGTGCTGATGGCAATATTGATACCGGCACTGCACCGTGTCAGGGAACAGGGCAGGCGTGCGGTTTGCCTCAGCAATCTGAAGCAGTTGACAATGGCGTGGATTATGTACGCCGATGAGAACAACGATGTCCTCGTCAACGGCGCCATAGGCTATAGCAATGCCGAAACGACCTGGGGTAAACACAAAGGTGAAAAGGCCTGGGTGGACCGTCTTGCAACCGGCTGGGACGAACAGCAGGACGCCATCAGAGACGGCGCCTTGTGGCCTTATGTTAAGGATGTCAAAATGTACAGGTGCCCGACGGGGCGTAAAGAAGAGGCGCTAACATACGCTATAATGTTCTCTATGAATGCTGTTGAACATACCTGGGTTCAAGGAGTACCTAATACACACATCAAGAAAAGGACCGAGATTCATAACCCGGCACCTCCCTACAGACTTGTTTTCATCGATGAAGGCTATATGACTCCGGATGCTTATGCTGTTTATTATAGAGATGAGTACTGGTTTGATAGCCCTCCGGTCCGACATGGGGACGGGACGACCCTCTCCTTTGCAGATGGACACAGTGACCACTGGAGGTGGAAGGGCACCGATACGATAAAGCATGCCAGAGAAGAGGAAAACACGGGACCCCTGGTCGGGTGGACGCCGCAAACACCCGCGGGTTTCCAGGACCTGTACAGGATGCAGAAGGGTTGTTGGGGAAAATTGGGTTATACACCATCTCATCCATAGCCCTAACTTTTTGTACATATCGTTTTTATTCCACTGGGCCTGCAAGTGAGCTGTTTTGGGCAGGTGATGAGTGCACTTGAGGTCAGTCACTACGTGTTCTTGTTGATAAAGGTTACTGAATCTTTTTGGGCTCTGCTTTTAGCTCGAGGTCAGGCTTTTATGAAAGGGGATGTCGTACTTCCATCTTGGTGGCCCATTTGTGAGAATTGAGCCTATAGTATACCGACAGCCTGGATTTGATTGTGTTATATCTTGTTTGGTAACGGATTGAATTATCGAAAAAAGCTTGCATTTCTGCGGCTTAGTGTATTATAATAATGGCTGAAATATACCAGGGAAATTCATTGTCTCTGGTGAAAGAACTCGATGTGGAAAAACCTTCTTCAAAAGAGTAAGGAGAACTGATATGGGTAAAGGAAAAGGGTTTACCCCGTTAGAAATAAAAATTTCTAAGGGGGCTAATAAAAGATTTCCTGAAAGACACGGGGAAATTCGCCTTCGGCGAATCAGGCAACAACACCGGAGTTTTCTAACGGGGTTTACGTTAATAGAGCTTTTGGTGGTAATTGCTATCATCGCTATCCTGATGGCGATATTGATGCCGGCACTGCACAGAGCCAGGGAGCAAGGCAGGCGTGCGGTTTGCCTTAACAACCTGAAGCAGTTGGCGATGGGGTGGATTATGTACGCGGATGAAAATGACGGTAAGCTCGTCAACGGTGCAGCAGGATATAGCAATGTCCAAACGTCCTGGGGCGACCACCAAAATGAGTTAGCCTGGGTGGGCACGTGTTGGCATAGCAACTACCAGCAGGGCGAACAATTACCAGCCGAAGAGCAAAAAAGTGAGATTAAGAAAGGAGCACTGTGGCCCTATTGTAAGGACCTGAAACTTTACCGCTGCCCGACCGGCAGCCGGGGAGAGATGCTGACATACGCTATCATGTTTTCCATGAACGCTGTTAACCATGCCCCGACTCAAGGAGTACGTGGCGCACACGTCAAGAGGATGAGCGAGATTCACAGTCCGGCACCTACCTACAGACTCGTTTTTATCGACGAGGGCTGGGTTACTCCTGATGCTTTTGCCGTTTATTATGATACTGAGCAGTGGTGGGACGACGCCCCCGTCCGGCACGGCGACGGCACGAACGTCTCTTTCGCAGACGGACATAGTGATTACAAAAAGTGGAAAGGCATCGAAACAATAAAGAACGGCAGAAATCTCGAGCGTGGTCATGCCGGCTCAGGATTCACACCTCAGAGCTATGACGGCTATCAGGATTTATACTGGATGCAGAAGAGTACGTGGGGCAGATTAGGCTATACACCAACTCATCCATAGCTCAGTCTTTTTGCTTGGTTGTTTTTTGGGATAGCCAATACAGTTACCTGTTTTCTGCTGTTATGAGTCTGCTTACGAACTATATATCGCCCAAAGCTGCAATTTCCCCAAACAAATTAGTTTGTGTGACCGTTTCTATCTCCAAATCCGCGGAATAATCCTGCCGGTTCGGCTGATGTCCAGATAGTAATCTTGACCGAAGTGCTCAAGCATCATCTGTTCCTCTTTCGGGGACCGGAAAAGATACAAAGGAACAAGAATCGCCATAAACGCCCAGCCTCTTAAATTGACAGCAGTTGTTCCATATTGGGGTGATGGCGCAGTGTGTGCGAGCGAACCTGATGTGAAAAAGCTGGACAATCCAGCCTGGTCAAAGGTTATTGAGTCTTTTTGGGGTCTGTTTTTAGCTCGAGGTCAGGCTTTCCTGAAAGAAGACATCGTACTTCCTTTTGGTGGCCCATTTGTGAGCATTGAGCCCATAGTGTACCGACAGCTTGGATTTGATTGTTTTTTTACTGTTGCCTGTTTTTTTCATTTTGCACCGTTCCTCTTTTTATCGACCATGATGGCGATTCTCTTTAGGATAGATTCCCGTGAGGATTAGGCGGTTGATGGTGAGCAAAAGAAACTCCCTGTGCCACGTAAAGAGCGTTAAAAAGCATGAATGTCCTCTATGATAAAAGATTTGGCTTATGGAGCAGCACACCAAAAGAATGAGATTTTATCCTGAAATTTCTCGACTTTTACGAACAAGCATGTAGAATTACAATGGATGTGATTTAGTTTCAGACAAATCAGACAAGAAAAGTTAATTCTCCCAATCAGTACATATAGACATTATGTGACTTTGTGAACGATTTGAAATTAAAGGAGATTACGATGTTCAAAAATATATTAGCCGCGTTGCTGTTTTTGTGGGTGTTGGGCCAGGCAATCTATGCGGATGAAGTCTTTTTTAAGAATGGGGACCGTCTTAGCGGCAAGATTGAACAGCTTGTTGATGGGAAATTGGTTTTCAAATCAGACCTGGCAGGTAGGGTAACCGTTGATATCTCGAACATACAGACTCTCAGCAGCGATGTACCGATTAAAGTGCATCTGAAAGACGGAACGGTCCTAAATCAGAAGCTGGCGAAAGCCGAGCCAAATTGGTTTGCTATAGAAGACAGTGAAACACTGAAGACTCAGGAGTTTGAGCTTGCAGCCATCTCTTCGATAAATCCACCACCAAAGCCTAAGCCAAAGTGGACAGGAAATATTTCGGCTGGACTCACTTCTACACAGGGCAACACAGAAACCGATAGCATTAGTGCCAGTGTTAATCTCAGTAAAAGAACTGAGAAGGACCGCACAAGGCTTAGCGCAGATTATGCAAAGGCCCGTCAAAAAGACCCGGACACCGGAGAGAAAAATACCACAGAGGATTGGTGGCGGACAAAAGCGAAGTACGACTACTTCTTTACAAAAAAGCTGTATGGATATCTGGACGGCCGGTATGAAAAGGATGCAATTGCCGAGCTTGACCGCAGGGTGATAGTCGGCAGTGGTGGCGGTTATCAGTGGATTGAGTCGGAGGATATGAATTTTTCGACCGAAGCCGGTTTTGCCTCTCTTTATGAAAAGTTTGACAACCAAACTGACAGCAAAAGTGAAATATCGGTCCAGGCCGGGTACAATTTTGACAAGAGGTTAATGAAGAACGTCAAGTTCATTCACGAGCTTACCTACTATCCGAGCATAGAGCAGTTCTCTGATTATTTTCTCACGTCAACAGCTGAGGTTCGCGCCAATTTTACCAAAACAATGTTCACAAATTTTAAGGTCATCTTTGATTATGACGCTACGCCTGCTATTGGTAAAGGTGCTACGGACGTTAAGTACATTTGGGGTATCGGCTACAACTTTTAACGATATAGTCTCTTATCTTGAGAGGTGCACAGTTGTGCCCGTTGATAGACAATGATTAGTAGATTGTAGGGTCTTATATGGATTCCTGAAATGTAATAAAACTCTGCTTACATGCTGAGATTGGATTTCTGTTATACAAAGGTCAACGGCAAGGCTGCGGCCGAAGGAGGTGCAAAGATTTTGGAAGAAGGAGCGGATGCGGGCAAGGGCCTAATAGAAGGCGTTAAGGGCTTGTTCAAACCCAAGAAATAGACAACCAAGAATATACCTTGCGGGTGTTTAAACTGTCTTATAAAAAACGATTTCGAACGAGGACAGCTTTTCCAGCGCGTTAGCAGAATATCAATATCAAGAAAATTAATGACATTTGATAGCATAATAAGTCTTTCCTTAATATCAGTCGAATTGGTTTGTCAGAATCCAACATCACCGTCAAGTGCACCTTTTTTTTAGGCTGTTCAAATTATACGATTACTCAACAGGGTCATATTGGAATAAATTATTTATTTCTTCGTTGTTAAGACCGTTCATTAGGGTGAAAGAGTAAGAACGTATTGGTGTTTTATCGAACTGTTGGATTTTTTCAGAAAAGCCACACAATCGCTGGGACGAACTTTCCATTTTTCCTTTTGTTGACATTTTGTGGCAATTTTGCAAAATACAAGATATACTGATTGGCTATGAATAATTGATTTTTTTGGAGTAAAAAATGAGAGCATCTGAGATGAGAAAGGGTCAGACCGTTAAGATCGACGGCAAATTGTACGCAATTGTTGATTATCAGCACGTCAAATTAGGCAAAGGCGGTGCGGTCTATCAGACAAAGCTGAAAAGTCTGACCGACGGTTCAATTCAAAATGTACGTTTGCGCTCGGAGGAAATCGTCGAAGAGGCGTATCTGGACAAAAGAACATACGAATACCTTTATTCAGCCGGAAGTGAACATGTGCTGATGGATGCCACGACTTACGACCAGATTAGTCTCGATGATGATGCATTCGGCGATGTGCCAAAGTATCTAAAGCCGAACACTCAGCTACAGGTCAGTATGTATCAGGGTAAGCCCATTATAGTTACTCTGCCCAACACGGTGGATTTGAAAGTTACCGACACACCGCCTGAGATTAAGGGCGCCACCGCGACAAATCAAAACAAGCCCGCGACGCTCGAAACCGGCCTGGTCGTACAGGTGCCGCCTTTTATTAAAGTCAGCGAGGTTATCCGTGTCGATACCCGTACCGGCGAGTATGTAACACGAGTGAAATAATAGAAATGAGCTAAAGTGAGCTAAAGTTAAGAAAACAAATAACTTTAGGCCCTTTACACTTTAAATTGATGTTTGATAAGCTAAGCAAAATTCTGATAAAGGTTTTCGGTTCTCGCAACGAGCGGCTGATAAAGGCCTATTCGGTAATCGCCCGGGAAGCAGGTGAATTTGAAGAGCAAACAAAAACACTCGATGACGAGGCCTTAAGGGCAAAAACCGCCGAGTTCAAGGCGGCTATACAAGCCGGGAACAGGCCGGAGGATATTCTGCCCGAGGCCTTTGCAGTTGTTCGCGAAGCGGCAAGGCGAAATGTCAAGATGCGACATTTCGACGTTCAGCTTATCGGCGGCAACGTTCTTTACGAGGGCAAAATCGCCGAAATGGTTACAGGTGAAGGCAAAACCCTCGTGGCAACATTGGCGGCGTACCTCGTCCATTTAACCGGAAGAAGGATTCACATAGTTACCGTCAACGATTATTTGGCCAAGCGCGACGCAGAATGGATGGGGCCGGTCTATCAGGCTCTGGGCCTTACTGTCGGTGCGATTCAGGCGGATATGGACACATCCGGCGACGAGCGTAAAAGCCAATATGGCTGTGACATCACTTACGGCACAAACAACGAATTCGGCTTCGATTATCTTCGCGATAATATGAAAACGTCACTTGAGCAAATGGTACAGGGGTCTCTGCAATATGCCATAATTGACGAGGTTGATTCGATACTGATTGACGAAGCCAGGACGCCGCTGATTATATCAGGCCCTGCCTTTGATGATGTCAGCAGATATAAAAAAGCAGACCAGGTCGCAAGAAAGCTGCTCAGTCTTCAAAGCAGCTACGACCGCACCAAAAGGCAAATTGATTCTGCCGAGCGGGCCATAGCCAGCGCTCAGGGCGAGCTGGCTGATGCAAAAAAAGATAAGGACAACGACCGAATTGAAAAAGCCCAGAAGGCAATCGGGAAAAACCGTGATGAGCTCGAAACCGCCCAGGCTAAGCTGACAGGGGCCACGCAATATTACGAAGTTGAATACGACAGAAAAGCGGTGCATCTTACACATGAAGGAGTGGGGGCAGCACAGGAAATAGCCGGTTTGGGTTCATTTTTTACCGGCTCAAATATGGAATGGCCTCATCTTTTAGAGCAGAGCCTGCGGGCCCACGTTACTTTCGAGCGGGAAAAAGACTATGTCGTTATGGACGGCAAGGTTATCATCGTTGACGAATTTACCGGCCGGTTGATGCATGGCCGGCAGTGGTCCGATGGGCTTCATCAGGCGGTCGAGGCAAAAGAAACTGTTACCGTAAAAGAAGAAACTCAAACGCTCGCCACTATCACGCTCCAGAACTTCTTCAAACTCTACGACCAGATAGCGGGGATGACCGGCACCGCCGCCACCGAATCTGAAGAGTTTATGAACATCTACAAGCTCGAAGTAGTCGTAATACCCACCAACGAGCCCTGCATCCGGGAAGACCGGGACGATGCAATATATAAATCGATGCGAGAAAAGTTTGACGCGATAGTAGAAGAGATAAACGATATCAGCTCCTCCGGCCGGCCTCTGCTTGTGGGGACGGTCAGCGTAGAGAAAAACGAGGCGCTTTCGGCGGCTCTTACGAAAAGATACGGCCTCGAACACGAGGTGCTCAACGCCAAGTATCACGAAAGAGAAGCGACCATTGTTGCCAAAGCCGGCCAGCAGCACAAAGGCCGGAGCGGTCGAATGAGAGGCAATATTACAATCGCAACAAATATGGCGGGCAGAGGCACGGACATTGTACTTGGCCCGGGTGTAGCCGAAATCGGGGGACTGCACGTAGTCGGCACTGAACGGCACGAGGCCAGAAGAATCGATAATCAGCTCCGGGGACGAACCGGCAGACAGGGTGACGCCGGCTCCAGCCAGTTCTTCCTGAGCTTCGACGATGAACTGATGCGAGTCTTTGCTCCTGAGTGGACTGTCAAGGCACTCTCCTGGATCGGCTGGGAGGAAGGACAGCCCATATATCATCGGAGGATAAGCAAGGGCATCGAAAAGGCTCAAAAAAAAGTTGAAGAGCGAAACTTCGAGGTACGCAAGAGCCTGCTCGAATACGATGAGGTAATGGACTACCAGCGGAAAATCTTTTACTCGCGCAGACGCGAAATCCTGACTGGAAAAGGGCTCAAAAACCTCATACAGGAAATGATTGACTCGACTATCGCAACAAATTGCAGCACGATACTCAGTAAGGACTACCCGCTTAAGTGCATCAGCGAATGGGCGAGAACCAGCTTCGGTGTTGATTTGAGGCTCTCGGATATTTCCGGTGTCAAGGTAGAGGAAATTGAACAATTAATAAAGCGGCAGGCAAAGGATAACGCCTCTAATAATATATCGCTTTCCATGGGTGAATACTTGGAAGACTACGGTAACCCGCAAACCTGGGACATCGCCGGATTGTGTAAATGGGCTATGAGTGCCTTTCAGGTCAGTTTAAGCCCCGGCAAAATTAAAAACCAGTCGCCCGAAGAGATCGAAGAGCAGCTGATATCAGCCGCCGCAGAGCAAATCGAAAAAAAAGATTGTTCACAATTAGTCGAATTCCTGAAGGATGATTTCCCCCTCCGCACGTTTGCCGAATGGGCACGAGCCAAATTCGATATACAATTGGACATCGCAGAATTAACAGACCTTACCGCCTCACAAATCCGTCGGCAGCTCGAGGAAAAAACAGCAGCCAAATACAAACAAAGAGAGATTGAGTATCCTGTTGAATTTGCGATGAATATGGTTTACGGCCCGCAGGGTCCAAACGTATATGCGTTCGAAGCGCTCGCCGACTGGGCCAATAAAAAATATAACGCTAATCTTTCTATTGACCGAATACAAAATACAAAGCCTCGTCAGCTGCACAGACAACTGCTCGAATTAAGCCAGAGCTTTAACAACGGGAAATTAGACCAGGAGCTGGGCGATAAAATTACCAGCTTGAACAGAGCTGAATTAGTGAGCTGGGCTAATGAAAGATTCGAGGCCTCTTTGACCGAGGAGGACCTGGCCGGCGACGGCCCGGAACTCAAAGATAACTTATCTGAAGTTGCAAGAGAATTTTTGAGAGCCGAGCTGAGCGACCTTGAAAAGTATGTTTTAGTCCAGGTTTACGATGGTACCTGGAAGGACCATCTCTATTCGATGGACCATCTCAAAAACAGTATTTGGATGCGCTCCTGGGCAGAGAAAGACCCAAAGACCGAATACAAACGTGAGGGTTCAAGAATGTTCGAGGAGATGCTCGATACCATTGAAGACCGCGTTACGGATATTATCTTCAAGGTTCACCTCGAAGCCGGCGCCAGAGCAAGGAGTGTATGGAACGTAAGTGCAACGAGCCACGATGAGGTCGGCCAGTTCGCAATGGCTGAGCGGCAACGGGCCGCCGCCCAGGCACCACAGGGCGAGACGAGAGTAAAACAGATAAGACTGGAACAGCCTAAGGTCGGCCGTAATGCACCCTGTCCCTGCGGTAGTGGAAAAAAATACAAAAAATGCTGCGGAAAAAACCTGTAAAAAGAAAACATCGAGCAACAGTTTGCCACCCGATGTTTTCCGGAGGGGAGAAAAAATCGTTTTTTAAACTCTTTTTTGTTATCGGCAACAACGCAATTACACTTTAACCGAAAATAGACTAAAGTGAGCTAAAGTGCCTAAAATGAGCTAAAGATTCAGGTTATCAGCGTATCAGAATATCAGGTAGTGGACATCAGGTTATCAGAACATCAGGTAGCTTTTTCCTGATACTCTGATATACTGGTAGTCTGCATCCTGATTGCCTGGTCCGCTGATATCCATAATTTAGGCACTTCAAACTTTAGTTCACTATGGACTCTGACCAGGAACTAATTGAATTGGTAAATCAAGGCGACCCGGACGCCTTCGAAGCTCTCTATCGGCGGTATCGGGATTGGGTTTTCAGTTTGGCCTGGCGATTTACCGGCAACCAGCAAGATGCCCTTGACGTCCTCCAGGAAACCTTTACCTACCTATTAGGCAAGTTCCCCGCCTTTGCACTTACCGCTTCTATGACGACGTTTCTTTATCCAGTCGTCAAGCATCTTTCTATTGCCGTCCGCAGCAAAAGCCGTCGTTTTACATCAGACGAAGAAATATTGGGCGAGCTAACCGCGCCTGTATTGGAAGATGCTCAAAGCAGCCGTTCGGAATTAGCCGCCGTCCTGACTATATTGCCCGATGAGCAGCGGGAAGTCCTGCTGATGAGATTTGTCGATGATATGACTTTGCAGGAGATAGCCATCGCCCTTAATATCCCCTTAGGCACGGTAAAATCCAGACTGCACCACGCCCTAAAGAGACTCCGTCACGACCACCGCACACAAGATTATTTCCTCGAATGAGTAAGAAATCTTACCTTGCGGAAAAAATCTCAAAAACTTTGAACTTTTTAGGCGGTTTATTTACTTAATATATAGGAGCTGTATTTATGACTGAAAAAAAAGGACATTTTGATGAGGATTTGGAACTGAGAGTATCACCCAAACTCTCAGAAGATTTAAATGCTCTCTTTAAGCCGCAGTTTTCCGTGCCGCCCGAATTAGACAGGGCCATTATGGACCGGGCCAATCAGCGCCTTGTTCAACGACATTGGCGGCACCGGATTTTCCATCATATCAGTATTTGGCGGATTGCCGCCGCAGCGGCTGTTATTATTTTTGCTTTCAGTTTGAATCTAACGCAAAAGCACGGGCCAAGTACGAGTCGCACTGTCCTTGTTAAAGCCCAGGCGGTTGATATCGACCGGAACGGACGAGTGGACATCCTCGATGCCTTCAAATTAGCTCGCCTCATCGAATCCGCCGAGAGTACCGACAAAAGCTTGTCCCCCGTATCAAGTACGGAGCAGGCTCTGCGAAAGCAGGGATGGGACATTAACGGCGATGGCCTTGTCGATCGTAATGATGTTGATTTAGTCGCCTTATCCGCTGTCCGATTAGATAAGAATAAGGGAGTTTTATAATGAAAGAGATTACCGCAATTATTCTGATGAGCATAAGCATAATCGTTCCTGTTTTGGCCCAGCAGTCAGAGCAGGACATTACGACTGTTCAGCCGAGAGTTCGTTTCGCACCGCTGTATATCTATCTTGATTCCGGCAACAAATCTTTGGCCGCTTATCAGTTCGAGCTTAAAGCTGCTGCCGGACAAATTAAAATCGTCGGCGTAGAGGGCGGTCAGCACAAAGCATTCAAGGAGGCGCCTTACTACGACCCTGCCGCCTTAGCCAATGACCGTATAATCATCGCCGCATTTAATACCGGCAGCGAATTACCCAAAGGGCGCACCCGAATCGCCACTATCCATCTGCAAATTATCGGCGATGCCGAGCCTGATTACGAACTAAAGCTCACCGTCGCCGCTGATGCAGATGCGAAGGAAATACCCGCTAAAATCTCATTCGAAAAAGGAGAAAGAAAATGAGTATTAAGAGAATGTTTTTTCTTTTAGCTATCGCTTTTGGTGTAGTAATACTGTTATTAGGATTACTGGTACCCTCCTTAAACAGAACGCACAAATTCTCCACAAGCCAATCAAACCATTTTAGACGGCAGATAGATGAAAGTGACGGGAAGCTTCCTCCACCACCTGCTGGTCGTATGGATTGGTATAGATATGAAGAGGCACCTCCAGCAAATCGTTTGACAGGCGGCTCTGAAATTGCGGCTGGTGAAAAAATATCCAGAGGTATGGGCGGCTATAATGGTTCCGGCGTTGCACCGTCTGCGGGACAACCGCTTCGGAGCCGACGAGTTGGAGGCAGGATTGTTTCTGCCGGCAAACCGCTGTCGGAAGAGGCTCAGCGTTTGGAAGAAAGGCGGATACATTCTGGATTACTCAGTGTCACGGCCGATGAGATATGGGTAATCGCCCGGCCTGAGACTCAGGCGGTTCCCGCCGATGAGGATACTCCCGGCTGTGGGGCGATGTTAGCTAAGCTGCCTAAAGGAGACAAGGAAATACCACTGCCCCTCAAGCACACAGACGTTAAGGGACAAATCAGCGGCTATATAGCCACCGTTGACGTTACTCAGCAGTTCCATAATCCTTACGACCAGAAGATTGAAGCGGTGTACGTATTTCCGCTGCCGCAGAACGCAGCGGTCAATGAATTTATTATGGTAATCGGCGAACGAAAAATCCGCGGCATTATTCGAGAGCGCAAAGAGGCAGAGGAAATCTACAGACAAGCACGGAGACAGGGGTATGTCGCTTCACTTCTTACCCAGGAGCGGCCAAATATCTTCACGCAGAAGGTCGCCAACATCGAGCCGGGAAAAAACATCGACGTCAATATCAAGTATTTCAACACCTTAGCATACGTGGACGGCTGGTATGAGTTTGTTTTCCCAATGGTCGTCGGGCCGCGATTCAATCCTCCCGGATATACCGACGGCGTCGGCGCGGTCGCCCGCGGCAAAAACGGCATCTCCGGTCAAAAGACCGAAGTGCAGTACTTAAAACCCGGCGAGCGAAGCGGCCATGATATTGCCGTTACGGTAGATGTTGACGCAGGTGTAAAAATCGAAGAGGTTAAATGCACAAACCATGTTATTAAGAAGATTTTTACATCACCTGAAAAACTATCAGTCAAGCTCAGCAGCCTCGACAGCATTCCAAACAAGGACTTCGTCCTTCGCTATAAGGTCGCAGGCAAAACAGTAAAGTCGGCCTTAGTAACACACCACGACAAACGAGGCGGATTCTTCACGTTGATGTTGTATCCGCCGGAAAGTCTTTCATATCTCAAGCGAGCCCCGATGGAGATGATATTTGTCCTCGATTGCTCCGGGAGTATGAACGGCAAACCAATCGCCAAGGCCAAGCAGGCGGTGACACGTGCTCTTCGAAAACTCCAGCCGAACGATACCTTCCAGGTGATTCGCTTCTCAAATAATGCTTCCCAATTCGGGCCCGACCCTATTCCTGCGACACCGGACAATATTCGCAAAGCTATCAGATATGTTGAAAATCTACAAGGCAGCGGAGGGACGATGATGATTGAGGGCATAAAGGCCGCTCTGGACTTCGCCCACGACCCGCACAGATTTCGCCTGGTTTCTTTTATGACTGATGGCTACATCGGCAACGAGATAGAAATCCTCGCAGCTATTCATCAGCGTCTTGGCGCAAGCCGAATTTTCAGTTTTGGCGTCGGCTCGTCCGTCAACCGATACCTGCTCGACAGGATGGCCAAACTCGGAAAGGGTGCCGTTGCCTATATCGGCCTGGACGACGGTGCCGGGGAAGTCGTGGACCTGTTCTACGAGCGCATCAGCCATCCGGCCCTTACCGACGTAACAATCGACTGGGGTAATATGCAGGTGACGGATATGTATCCCTATCATATTCGTGACCTTTTTGTCGGCCGTCCTGTAATTCTCACCGGCAGGTTCAAAGGCAATAGTAAAACAACCATTCGTGTTACAGGCAAAGTCGGCGACCTGACACAGGAAATTGCGATTCCCGTCAACCTCGATGATTCCGCCGCGGCTCATCAGGGCATCGCCTGCGTGTGGGCTCGTAAAAAAATAGAAACCCTGGCTAATCAGGCCGCCTACGACAATAACCCGGACCTTCCTGATGAAATCAAGCAGGTAGCCCTTGAGTATGGCCTGATGTCGGCCTACACGGCCTTCATCGCCGTCGATTCCTCGCGGAAAACTGCCGGTGACCATGGCATCACTATTGCCGTCCCCGTACCGGTCCCCGATGGTGTTCGATACGAAACCACCGTCCAGAACTAAAGACGGCTATTGTGGTGACTCTCCTGCACTATAATTAGCGTGAATGTGCCTGTTTGTGAGACAGGATAACAAGAAAGCATACCATGACTAATATCGCCAGGGCAAAGCTCCATCTCGACGCAAGGCCAAAAGCGCTGGGAAGGTAAGCAAAGAGCAAGGCAAGCCCGGCGACAAACAGACTGTAGGGCAGTTGCGTGCGGACGTGGTCTATGAGGTCGCAGGAGCTGGCGATAGAGCTCATAATTGTCGTGTCGGAGATGGGCGAGCAGTGGTCGCCGAAGATTGCGCCGTCCAGGACTGCGCCGACGCTTATCATTGTGGTCAGGCCGTAGCTGTTCCCGTCAAGTGCAAAGGCGACTGGAATGGCAGTGGGGATGAGGATGGCCATCGTTCCGTAGCTTGTGCCTGTTGCGAATGAGGTCACGGAGGCAACAAGGAAAACCGCCGGCGGAAACCAATGAGGTGATACTCTACCTGCCAGTATTGTTGTTATAAACTCTCCGGTCTTCAAACTGTCACAGCAGCTCTTGAGCGACCAGGCGAGAATCAATATTACAAAGGGAATCATAGCCCGCCTGATGCCCCGCTTGAAACAATTGATTATGACGGGCATACGTAGTGCCCCGAAGAATTGCGAGAAGAGTAGAGCCAGTGCCAGGCCGAACAGTGCTGCATAGTCGAGAATCAGGTGGGTGTTCTCGGCGGCACTAATAACGTCGCGCCAGTAAAGCAAGCTAAAGAGTGAGCCACCTTCCCTGAGTCTGGCCGGTCCGCCGCCATCGAGCCAAAGCCCGGTGATATGAAACAATATAAGTCCACCCAGTGGTACAAGGGCATTGATTGCCCGGGAGGATTGCTGAGCGACGGCATGTGTACTCGAATCAGGAGTTTTTTGGGATGGGCCTGCTTGGTTGTTTTCTCCGGAACCTTTTGCCTTAGCCGAATCTTCCGCGGTTTTCATCGGGCCGAAGTCCCGGCCTATAATGATATGCAGAAAGACGAAAGCAATCATCAACAAACAGTAGAAGCGAAAAACCAGGGCATCAAAGAACAAAGAATATCCGCTCTTATCAATGCCGAGCCTGTCTGAGATTTGACCAAGAATGCCCACTTCATAGGCGATCCATGTGCTGATGACTGCAAGTCCTGCGACAGGTGCGCTCGTGGCATCCACAAGAAAGGCAAGTTTTTCCCGGCTGACGCGGAACCGGTCTGTGATTGGCTGCATCATCGAGCCTACAATTATAGCGTTGGTGTAGTCGTCGATGAAGCAGAGTATCCCCATAAGTGCGGTAGCGAGCTGAGCGGATTTTCTACCCTTTACCCACTTCAAGAGCCAGAGGATGATTCCCTTAAAACCTCCGGATGCGATGATGACCTCTATCATCACGAAGATGGGGGGGATAAATGCAAGTATCAGGAGGTTTGAGTTTATTTCGCCCTTTTCGGTGTATAGCCATACAGTTTTTACGACAAGACTGCCGGCCGTCTTGAGACCATCTAACCAGGCGACAGCGCTCAACGGGGTATGTGGAACCTGAGTGAGCAGACCGCCTGCAACAATAGCAATTCCCAAACTGAGCAGGACATGGCGTGTCAAAAAAGCCAGCGAAATCGCCAGTACGGGGGGAACGATGCTATACCACCGTATGCCTGTTTGTGAATCCTGGTCGCCAACCGGTGCAAAGTAAGCGGTCAAGGCACATATAGCCACGAAGATAATAACCGCCGTCATACTTCTTGTGAACGTTTTTGATTTCAATGGACTGCTATTCTTAGTACTGGCGTTGAGGATAATAAACCTGCTTTATTTCATACAAATATTGCCGATTATGAATCTCGAAGAATTTCGCGTTTAGAGACTATCCGAATAATCCTTCTTCCTTTGTCATTCTGAGGCGAAGCCGAAGAATCTGGCCAACGAAGAGGAGATTCTTCACTTCGCTACGCTCCGTTCAGAATGACAGGCGAGAGCAAATAGTTATTCAGATAGGCTATTACTATGTTTCTGAAATATCTATCCACTTGATTCCAATTTTTCGCGCTGCGTATCCTATCTCTTTGAGATAGCTGCCATAAGCCATCATCCAGTGAGAGTCACGGACTTCCCTGAGCAGTTTCTTCCAGTCTCCTTGGATTTCGACATCCTGCTGGGAACGGCATATTTCATAAAACGGGTTACTTTTAACAATCCCTTTAAATCCGACCCACCGGCCCGTACTGTATTCGGGGTCAATAAATGTCACCTCCTGTCCTTTGGGTATTTCCACCTTCGGTGCCGCACCATACTCGGATTCATAGTGTGTCATAATTTTTGCCGGTTCATAGTGCGTCCCGTCCATCCGGCGGGGAGCGGTGCAATGTGCACAGGTGGCTATTGCATTGTGTGGAAATGTTGAGTTATGCAGAAATACGGGTTTGCCTGAAATATAGTGCAATAAAATCCCCGAAGGTATCACAACAAAATCCGATTCGCAGAAGGCGAGCACTCCCTCATCATTGAGCAGGCTTAAGGTCAAACAGGCGGTCGTCTCGGCCATTGGCATGATAGTGGCCATGCAGGCCCTGATTGTGAATGCCGGTGCGTCATATTCTCGCATTAACTCTCTGAAGACACTATGTAGCAGAAAAGAGTTGACCACAAACTTCCTGTCGGTCATAAGAGCAGTGTTGGGCAGCGAAAGGTATTTTTCAGTCCATTGTTCTGCATTTGAAACCAGAGTGCTGTTTGCTTTGGCGCTTCTAAGGCGCGGGGCCAAATCTTCGTAACTGACTTCTATGATTTCGATTTTATATTTTTCACGGGCTACGTCGGGGGCCTCCGGGGAATATTTTCCCCATGGACCACCAAGTGCTACTATTCGCGTCCCTATAAAATTCTTTAGCCCATATAGTGCCCGCAACCTCCAGAGAAGCTCCTGGTAATCATCAACAACGACATCATAAATATATACACCACCGTGATTGAGTCGGCTGTTTTGCGATGCTTCGTTTTCATCGGTTTTTAGATATCTGACGCTGAGCGCTTCATACCAGTAATAGGTCGGACCGGAACTATGTCTGACAAATATGATGGTGTCTTTGTCTTTTTCTCTGGCAAAACATGCCCTGAGCATATCGCCCGAACCAGTGGCCGGATAGACAATGATTACATCATAATTATTTCTGTGGACCTGTAACGCCTCTTCAGTGGACTTAACTTTAACCACAGGTAGTATTTCGAGAGGGAAATCAGCTCCGGTGATTAAAGAGTTTAGCTCTTTTGATATTCTCTTTGCCTCCTCTGATGCAGCCTGCTCGGTTTGTACCCCTCCCCACGATTTCCAGGAGGTTTGTTCCCTTCGCACGGGCGTCCTATACATAAGAACCGGCTGGACCGTTAATTTTTTCCCCGTGACGAGAAATGCTTTATCCGGGTTCCACTCTTCTATTTTCCCGCCGGCAAGGGCCGAAGTGCCAAGACCGAGAATTCCACCGGCTATGCCTGCCGTTGTCAATCCTACAAACTCTCTCCTGTTCATACAACAATCACACATAATAACCTCCTGAGTTCAACTAATGAGAATTTCAATTCACTGATCTTAGTATTCTCCTAAATTTCACGTCCCTTTAGTACCAGATTTGCCCAATAAAAGCAACCGTGAAGTGATGTAAGTATTTCGGAGTGTATTTTTAAAAAATGTCAGATTGCACAGATGAAAAGCTGTTATAATAGTTATTAACAAGAAAAGTAAAGCAGATCAGGTTAAATAATTTCTAAGACATATATAAATCGGAAGGCGATAGTCCATATTTTTTGAGGTATATAATAAATGAAGGGAAATAAACAGATATTTTCTAAAAGAAATATTATCATTCTGTCTATTATTTTGTTTACTATTTTGACTGTTAAAATTTTGTGGGTTCTGCTTAAACCAATGATATTACCATTATATTTCTGCTTTTTCATGCTGTTTTTGGGGATTCAGGAAGGCCGAATGCAGGAGCAAGTATTGTGTAAAACGGACCATCAAGCCCTTTTGGAAGCATGCAGAACACTCTCTAAACAAGTTCTTGCTGAAAATCCTATAAGTGAGTGGGTGGCAGATTACATGATAGTGCCTGATTCTGAGTTATCAAAGTACCCTGTGATTCGAGATATTGGAGCACATCAAGTCACTGTAAGCGATGTTGGGATAGTGACAATATCAGCTGGAGGAACTATGTGGCATTTTGGTGTAAGAGCATATCCTGAGTGTTTTAAGCCTAGTTATAATGATAAAGAGAAAGAACTTGTTCCTGGTTTGTGGTATTATGATGATAGATACAATAGATATAAAGATTACGACAAGGACATTGAAAGATTGTTGCAAAAAAGGAGAAAATAGGCACTATCACGAAAATGAAACGACGAGATAAGTGGATACTCATTGTTGCACTCATCGTATGCTTGGCTTGCGGGATCGCCGTGGTCACGTATTTGGGGTATTTCGCATTATGGGCCATGCGTGACCTGAACGGGATGGAGGCACGCAGGCCGATACTCTTGTATGAGACCGATCATCGAGCGCTCTTGGAAGCCTGCAGGAGAATTTCCAGGCAAGTAGCCACAGGGCGGCTTGAGCCCGGTGAGTACCGGATACATGGTGACCCCGACCCAGAGTCGAGGCAATTCGCTCAATTGATCCTGGATCTTGACCCACTACAGGTGAACGTAAAGAAGAACGGCGTAGTCAATCTAATAATGTCACCCGTAGTAATGTATGGGGTGCGCGCATCTCCTGAGGACTATGAAGGCTCACTCGCTGAATTATATACGGCCGATGACAAAGAATGGCGCATAGAGCTAATTGATGGGCTGTCGTATTATGACGAGGACTTTCTGAAACATCCAGAGCACAAGAAGGAGGTAGAGGAATTGCTAAAGAAAAGAAAGGCAGGAGACTCGTCCGGCGTGCCATAGGCGCGCACCGTTCCCAAAGAAGTGCCTGCCGGCTAGAATCAGCAAGGTGGGCTTGATGAAATATTGAAAAAGCGGAAAGAATTAAGAACAAAAACAGCTTTTGAAAGAAAACTATGTAATCGTAATACTATTGAAGCAGGAGCTGAAATTGTTTGCGAACAAGGGACAGATTAATCTCATTGTTGAGACGACATGCAGTATTTTGTATGATACGATTATCATCTTCTTTTTGTGGTGAATAGATATTATGTTAAGTAGTAGAGCTTCAACATTTATATTTGTACTTCCTATCTTTCTTGTGTCATTGACTATTCACGAATATGCCCATGCCTGGATGGCCTACAGATATGGCGATGACACAGCAAAAAGAATGGGACGGTTGACCCTGAATCCTTTTGCGCATATTAGTCTCTTTGGCACAATAATTCTACCGCTTCTGGTGCATTTCGGCTGGGCAAAACCCATACCCGTCAACTTTACAATCCTGACTAAAAAGCAAATCTTCATGGTTGCAGCCGCGGGCCCTCTTTCCAATATACTGCTGGCATTTATTTTGGCTGCGATTTTCCGAATGTTCAGCCTTGAAGCGGCACCGCTGCTTGGTAATTTTGTACTACTGGCTATATTGTTTAATATTATTTTGGCTGTGTTTAACCTCATCCCCATACCGCCCCTGGATGGCTCAAGGATGGTTTATGCCAGGCTTAAATCCCCGGAGGCTATTAACGCGTATAGTAACTTTGCCCGATTTGGAATGCTGATACTTATAGGATTTCTGCTGCTCGGAGGCTTTGAGATTATTATTTTGCCCGTGGTTGGACTATTTTATGCCTTGCTTGGACTGCCCCTGCCTGCGCTGACAATTGAGCAGACACCTGTACCCGCAACTACCTATGCGGGTACGCACAGGTGCGGGCAAAAACAAACAGTGAACATAAAAACAAGTACATAAAAAGCAAATAAACCACCTGTACCTGCGACTACCTGTGCAGGAAAGCACAGGTGCAGGCAGAGAACAATGGTAAAATCGAAACTGGTTCAGGTAATATGCTTGTGATGACTTAGAAAAAGACAGTATATCTGGAAAAAGTTGGTATGTGAAATCCTGAACAGGAGCACTTGCTTAGGAGGTTTTGTATGCGAAGACGTGACTTTCTAAAAGCTGCCGGAGCGGCCGGAGCGGCAATGACACTCTGCACAACAACGAAGACCAGGGGTCTCCATCGTGACATAGACACCACTCGTATCAGAGAATACCTGCGGTCTCTTATGCCCAGCCGCGAGCAGGTCCATAATTTTGTCCACGGTCGGCAGGGTTCGGAGAAGCTCAGTCGCAATCAAGGCTGGATATTCGATTCCGACCTTGGCTGGGTTCTCTGTGATTCCATCCGACCTCGCAGTGTCGATGGCTCTAAGGGTTTCTACAGCTACGAAACCGATGGAGCCCGCAAGGTCGTCAATCATCTCGATAAGCCCTGCCGTATTCATACTTATGGTAACAGTTTCACACACTGCGACCAGGTCAGCGACGGTGAGACCTGGCAGGAATACTTAGCGGCACACCTGCAAGAGCCAATCCGTAACTATGGTGTAGGCGGCTACAGCGTCTATCAAGCCTTTCGCCGTATGCTTAAGGTTGAAAAGGAAAACGGAGCTGAATATATCATCCTTAACATCTGGGACGATGACCACTTTCGCAACCTGGACTCATGGCGGTCCATTCGCTTCGGCCATCGCACACCATGCGGTTACACCTTGCCTCATTTGCAGGTGAATGTGCAGCAAAACCGGTGCAGGCAGATAGAGAATATGTGCCGAAAACCGGAAGATGTCTATAAACTTTGCGATGAAGATTATGTCTGGAAAATGTTCAAGGACGACCCGGTGCTGCAACTGGTGCTGGCTGCACGGTCCGATGAGAACCTCTCACAAAAGCTGGTAAAGCCTGTTGCAGATAGTTTTGGAGTAGCCGATAGAGAAGACACCGATACCAAGGCGGCTCAGAGGATTCGGAAAATACACACTGAAGCAGCGCTTTACGCCACGAAGAACATTGTTACCTGGACCGAACAGTTCGTTCAAAAAACAGGCAAAAAGCTAATGGTAATCCTTTCATTTGGCCAGGGCAATATTGCCGGAGAGTTGCGAGGCACGCCGCGATTTGACCAGAGTTTTGTCGATTGGCTCAAAGATAAGCCCTATCCCGTAATTGATATGCGTGATTTTTTCCGTGCCGATTACAAGCGATTCAAAGTAGATATCAACACCTACCTCAAGCGATACTACATCGGCCACCACAATCCGGCTGGTAACTTCTTTACAGCCTGGGCGCTCAAAAATCGGGTAGTTGATTGGCTCAACCCAACACCGGTACCGTATTTGTGAAGTGTTGTTTGCAGGCCATTCGACTACATTGTTATCTCATCTGCACGATGTAATTCATCTGCTTTATCTCCACGACTTGGGTGCGGAGATTGGCGGGGGGATTGACCCTGGTTATAAATGCCCAAGGAAACCGTTTTTTTTCTATTTGTATCGAGCTTCAAGATGGTATTATAATTTAAAAAAGAGGCTTAGTAGTGTTGTGAAGCGTTGTATTGGGAAATTTCGGATTAGCTGAAGAAAGCCTTTGGAGGGAGAATAAAGATGACGAAGTTATCCAAACAAAAAAAGTTGACACGTACAGATGTTCTAATTGTCGTGTTGGTGTGCGTGTTTGTGTGTCTGTTGTCTCTACCCATCTTATTGCCTGCGTACTACAATGCCCGAACAAAATCTATCCGTGTGAAATGTGCCAGGAACCTATTCGACATCGCTAAAGCGATACAGATATACACCGACGACTATGACGGTAAACTGCCTCGTGCAGGTGGTAGAAACAGTATATGGTACAACAGAATACCTTTCTGGATGGCCGACAACCAATTTGTTGCTTACGGCTTAAGTGCCGATGGCACCGGCGGCAAGGGAACTATTACGTCCTGCTTCTATCTTTTGGTCAAGCATTCGGGTGTAGCGCCGAAATCCTTTGTCTGCCCGGGCGATAAGGGAACGACCGAGTTTAAACCCGTCGATGATGGCGTACGCGACAGAGAATTTACCGACCTCTGGGACTTTGGTCTTGAACCAACCATTCGCTGCAGCTATTCCTACCATATGCCTTTTGGTCTGTACCATCTGACCACATCAAGCGAACCTGGTATGGCGGTGGCAGCCGACCGGAACCCGTGGATTGCCTCTCCCACTTCCGAAGGCAAGGATCCTGCCTTGATGTCTGTATTCAATCCTGATGGTGGTAAGAAAGCGGTCAATGTTGGAAATGCGATCGCACATCAGGAAGATGGACAAAACGTATTGTTTATGGACAACCACGTAGGCTTTGAAAAACGCCCATTCTGCGGCATTAACGATGATAACATTTATACCTACTGGGACGGTGGAGATATTCGACGAGGTGGCATACCTTGGCCTGTAAACAGCAAACCAGGCGATAGATTGGATTCATTCCTGGTAAACGATGGTGAAATCCCGGTATTACCTTTCTCACCTTTAATACGCTAAACCCAATTCTTGCAAGAAGAAGCAGCCAAGTGAATTTATAGTGGATATCTGGAAAGATGTCGTGCCTTGTTTTTTCTTTCCTCTCCCTTCTTTAAATGGAGGCCTTTTGGTAAACCGCTCTGCTTGTGTGTGGAGATGGTGCCGAGAGATTGCTGATTCATTATACAAAATATTGGAACGGCAGGCTTGAGACAAACCTGCCGTTCGGAGGAAAATTATGTGTAGAAAACTGCTCTTTTAAAACCTAAGCTACTCTTTGTTCTATCTTGTTGACCAATTTCACAGTTCCATTCTCTTTAAGCCTTAAATCTTTCTTCGTCAAAATTAGGTGTATCTCTTTAAATATTTTTGCTCTGCAATATTATTCTGTAACTTCTAATTTGATGGGCGGCATCCTCAAGCGCAGTCCCTAAGGGACACCTTACGGTGCTTTGGGATGGCTTAGAGCCGTGAATCTACGCAAGTTTCGGTGTCAGCATATCAATCAACGCATCGAATCCAAACCCGCCCCCTTGCTGGAATAGCTAAGTCCATCGCAGTATGCTGCCCGGACTTGGTATTACGGATAGGAATGGGCTTTCCGGTGAACGCCTCTATAAATCGATGGGGCTTGTCTTCTCGAATCCGAATGGTAACGGTAACATTCACCGCTTCATCATCGAAGTTTTGTATGACACAGCTCCCGGAGACCGAAGAGGCAAAAGGATGGAACGTAACGCAGCCTGGGCCATCAAAAGCCGGGAGCTGGAGTTTTGGCGGAATGAAAGCGTCATTATCTATTATCGAACGATTGGCAAATACATTGCGAAGAGCGGAAAGGGCTGACCCCTGCATATCGACCAGGCCCAATGGCCGAGGACAGAGCAAAACCTCACCTACTGCATCAAAGTCGACCTGGCTGTAGGTGTGCGTATTGAGCAGACTGATACTGCCGCTCGACGTTTCGTTTACAGTAAGAAGAGCGACCTGTTTATTGCCGAAAGTGCACAATATGTCTCCGGGGCCGGCTTCAATTTCTATTGGCGATTCCAAGTCGATAAGCACACTCGTTTTTTCGAGCTTTTGAGTTTTCGGTGAGAGGGACATCAGCGATGCGCGGATGGGCTTTGATTTTATATTTGTGCCGACCTTAACCATGCGCGCAAGCTCATCCCCGTCAGGTGACGCAACCAGCAGACTTGTCGTGACTATAAGGTGGGCGCCTCTGGCGCGGGCCTTGTTGATGTGCTCTAAAAGATTTGCATCTGCAGCCGCTTGGGCGGGCAGGAAGATGACCGGCGCACCTTCCGGAAATTCGTGCACAGGTATCAGCGGAATACCTAACATGCCTAAGAAATCCATTATATACATATCGCCGGCAGGGTCACTGTTGGGCGGCTTGTAGGCAGGAACGCCGACGACAGGATGTTCACGAACGAACGCCGCGAGCTCGGCAAGCTGGTCGAATTCGGCGATAATCTTTTCGTGGTCCGGGTGGCCTTCCATGAGGTTACCGAAGTTGAAGAAGATCAGCTCCTGCGCCCCGGCCAGGACGCTCGTATAGGCCTGGTCGAGGAAGTCATACTCCGCGCAGTCGCCGTGGTCGAACCATGCGCCGCCGATCTTATCACCCGCGATGCCCGCGAGCCAGCGGTAGTTGACAAATCCCTCGTAGGGTTGAACGAAACCGAATCGCTGTGTGTTGTGGCCGCGTGTCTCCGTGCCGACCCAAACCTGGTCGAATATCCGGGGTAATGTTTCCGTGTCGTAGCCGAACAAGTGGAAGCGGTCGTACCACTGGGGATATTTGACTATCATCGTGATGGCGGGATTGACCTCTTTCGCAGGCCCAACGAAGACCGATTGAGCTAATTCGCTGAGCAGAGCACGCCGATATTCACCCCAGGAACGCTCGCCCCTGGCGGTCTTCGATTCCTCGCTCAGGTCGCCTGTGCAAAGGAAGTCGTCAACGATAAAGGTGTCGAAGATGCCCGCCGCTATACGGATAACTTTTTCGAGGACGCGTTGTGTCTTTTCGTTTTGCCAGTTGAACCATCCAAGCGGTCCTTTTTGGCGGACGCCGAAATCCCCGCCGGGAACAGTTGCGATGCCGCCGACTACTTCGATGCCCTTCTTCTGAAGCCAGTCGCGCATAAAGGTAAGGTGTTCGCCTGAGACTATATGGCCGCCGCGATAAATCTCGATATAAAGCTTCGTGATGCCCATACGCTGTATGGTTTCCCATGCCCGCGTCCGCACCGCCTCATTGGTGGCAAGCTGCTCGACTTGGCGTGATGTGGCGTAGGACCCGAAACGCAGGTCGCTCATCCGTGCCCGGGCTTTCTCCTGTCCTGTCCGGGCGGTGCAATGCCCGGACAAGATAGTGGCTATGAGCACTATGACACCAATCAACACAATTCGCTTCACAAGCTCACCTCCTGTGTTTCAACCTGCATTCAACAACGGTCCCAAAGTCCTCGATCCAATTTCTTGCTTCGGTCCTTTGCCACTGAACTATTATTATATTACACTGCCGACCTCCAAAAGCCAAACAAAAGTGCTCGAAGCGATTGTCCTGACAGAAGTTGCAATAACTTTTGCACAAAAGACTAAACCCTGCCTGCTTCAAATATAACGAACTTGAGAGCAAGTTCAAAAATAACGAACTTAAATCTCCCTGCATAAACCGCAGGCGAGGGTTGCAAACGTCGTTCAATATGCTATAATACAAGCGTTTCTTGAATCACCATTTGTCTCTGTAGAAATGCCCACGGAAGATTTTGATGGCCGATATGACAACTGGAATACTGAAATGTGTCAGCAAACTTCAGTTTGCAATCAGAACCGCGGACCGGTCTTATCGGCGGGGGCGGGCCGAAGTGATGGTCCACCCGGATCTTACCGGCTGCTTTGACCTGGCCGAAGGAGCAGCAGTCACCGGTCAAATCGAGCGAAAGAAAGGCAAACGCAGGTTGGTGTCCATTGAGTCCCTGGGCGGTATGCAACCGGAGGCCTTCAGTAAACGCCCACGCTTTGCCGATCTGGTTGTCATCGATCCGCACGAACGATTTAACCTGGGCGGTAGCGGCCAGGAGAGCATGCGCATAGTTGACCTCATCGCACCGATAGGCAAGGGCACGCGTCAGCTTATTGTCTCGCCGCCCAAGGCGGGAAAAACCATTCTCCTGGAACAGACCGTCAAGGCGATTCGCCACTGTTCCCCTGAAAGCCGTATCATCGTGCTGTTAGTGGATGAGCGGCCGGAGGAAGTTACCCACTTTCGCAGGGCTGTGGAGGGCGCCGAGGTGGTGGCCAGCCCGAGCGACCACAGTGCCGACGAGCACGCCGAGCTCGCCGAGCTGATGCTTGCCCATGTACAAACAGAGCTGGAATGCGGGCGTGAGGTGGTCCTGCTGATCGACAGTCTCACGCGGCTGGGAAGGGCGTTCAATAACAGGACCCGGCGGCGAGGCGCATCGCGCCGCCACACTATGAGCGGTGGACTGGAAGCTGGCATAATGGAAGTACCGCGTCGTCTTTTCGGACTGGCACGTAACATTGAAAACGGAGGCTCGGTCACTATCGTCGCCACGTGTCTAATTAACACCGGCTCTCGAATGGACCAGTTGATATTCGAAGAGTTCAAAGGGACGGGCAACAGCGAGGTCGTCCTCGACCTGTCCTTGGCAGAGGCGAGAATCTTTCCGGCTATCAACATTCCGGCCAGCGGCACACGAAAGGAAGCCAAACTCTACAGCCAGGACCATAGTAGCGGTTTGGACACGCTCCGGCGTGTTTTGTCAAACTATGAGCCTCGAGTTGCCCTCGACTCTCTCTTCAAATTGCTCAAAAAGTACCCTACCAACGATGAGTTTCTGGAGAGTATGTGTAATGGAAGTTGACCGCCGGTGAACGTAGCCTAACCTACCCGTTGCGACTCGTTGCAACGGGTTGCAACGCGGCGAATAGGGTTGTCGCTGAATGGCAAACTAATTCAGGCGGTAAAAGCAGACCCAGTGAAAAGGAGAAACAATATATGAATAGGAAATGGCATAGTCTGACACCAGAAGTCAGAAATCAGAAGCCAGAAGTCAGAAATCAGAAGCCAGAAGTCAGAAGTCAGAGGTCAGAAGTCAGAAATCAGAGGTCAGATTCTGTCCTCTTTCCTCTGTCCTCTGTTCTCTGTCTTCTGTTCTCTGTTATGGTCCAAACCTGCCCTGCCCTGGCGGCATTCCGTGCTGCCATTGTCTTTCGTAACGTAACGCCTGCTCCTCTGCTGCCTGTCTCGGGTGGTGTTGGGCCGTCTGAGCCTGTCAACCGGAAGATTGGAGAATTAACGGTGCGTGCGCTCGTTCTTGAAAAGGACGACACTCGCATTGCAATTTGTAGCACCGATTTTCTCGCATTTCCCGGGGTGCTTTGCAGCAGGGTTCGCCAACAGGTTTCCGGCATTCCACTGGAAAACATCCTCATCGGCGCCACCCACAACCACAGCGGGCCGGACTGTTATGGCTTTCCGAACAAGAACGGCCAAACTGCTGCCGACATTGAATACCTCAATACTGTTTGCACGAAATTGGCTGACGCAATCAACCAGGCTGTCCGGCGGTTACAGCCTTCGCATATCAGAATCGCTACCGGCAGGGCACAAGGCAAAATAGCCTACAATTACTACGCAGAGAATTTGTATGACCCTCGATGCAATGTCATTCAGGTCCTTGACATTGAAGGCAGACCTTTGGCTACTCTCGTGAACTATGCCTGTCATCCCGAAGTAATCGGGCCGGACCAGGGAATCCTCTGCCCGGATTTTGTTGGGCCCCTTTATGACCGTATTCAGAAGAAGGGTGGAGGTATCGGTATCTTTATGAATAGTGCCTTGGGAGGAATGGTTACAGCCGACTGCCGAGGCCCCGATGGTAAAGATATTCAGACATGGGATGAATGTATCCGCATCGGCCATCTTCTCGCAGATGAGTCTCTCCGTATTGTTGCCGATGCCCCGGTCCTGAAAAATCCCAGCCTGTTTTGCGGCAGCACAACCGTTGAATTCCCGGTAGAAAATAAGCTTCTACTCTCCATTATAAAGCTGTCCCCTTTAGGTTTTGAGCTAAACGAAAGAGGCACCATAGCTACGCAGGTCAACGTCGTGAACCTCGCCGATGCTCAGATACTTACGATTCCCGGCGAAGCCCTGCCGAACATCGGCTATTACTTGAAGCGCAAGATGCACGGCAGGCATAACTTTCTCTT
>Ga0315548_1000592_pt1 | contig 33414 bp, 26 predicted proteins | sample SalMarSW160110MG_2_FD_202540 | JGI IMG/M metagenome (GOLD analysis project Ga0315548, IMG submission 202540) | Salt marsh sediment microbial communities from the Plum Island Ecosystem LTER, Massachusetts, United States - Salt Marsh Sediment SW1601-110 ... | reverse complement strand
TCAGCAGATGAGGTTGCGGCTCTTGCCGGTCTGTAACTTACACGAGCACGTTTGACAGCGTCAGATAAAGAAAAGGTTATGTATAATTCAGGGGCCTGTATCGGTAACATCCGATACGGGCAAGACGATGTTCCTCAACGCGGCCGCTTATCTGATGCAGTAATTTGGTGCCGAAGATTCAATTCGGCGGTTGGCAAGTCATATAGTTGAAGCGTGGCTTGAAAAATGTTTTATTTGGGGCTTATACCGATTAATTCGATATAAGCCCCGTTTGTTTTCCATACTAAAAACACTTCACAATTATACATATCTATGAAAATCTACGGAGCGTAAAGGCAAAAAACAACATTTTATTATTGAGCGACTACTGATAGCAAAATCCGGTTCGGCATGGACATTGTGCAACCGCTGATTCTCAGGGTGATTATTTTATGCTTTGGCCGGTTCTGCGAATGTTGAGCCACAAGTTTATGTGACTTTTGACGGCAGTCTGAACGGCACGATTTACAATCTGAGCCCCCGTGAAATCGATAAAACCGGCAGCTTCAGGGCTTACACCGGAACAGAAATAGTATCGGATGGATTGGGAATTCTTACGGATGCACATCAATCCCGCCAGGAAAGTTTCCAGTTTAATGCTTCCAGTTTTAATAACAATGGAACGTCATTCAAAGGTACTCCCTTTGTCGCAGAAGCCGTCTTTACACGCACCGACGAATGTGATTATCATGCTCCGGTCATCGATATAGGCGGTCAATGTTTTATACGCTTTAGTGAAGGAATCGCTGCAGGTAGTTGGGATGGTGTTCTTGAAGTTGTTGACAACGATTTACAGTCAATACCCAGCATTGATCGGACATTACACTATGCGATAGTTTATGACGGCGCAAATATTATCGATTATTATGTTAACGGGATTCGGGTTTTTCAGAGCGATATCGGTTCTCCGATGGAAATTACCCCGTTGATTTCGTGGGGCAATATTCGTCATACTACAAATTATGGCGGGCGACAGCTTATAGGGCGATACGATTCGGTGGCTTTTTCAACTTTTACAGGTTCATTTAAGCCCGAGACCGATTTTATCCTTCCTGGTGGCCCTGCATATCCCGAACGGTCTTCTAATCCGAGCCCCGCATATAGAGCAACTGAAGTTCTTTGGGATGAAGAGCTTAGCTGGACACCGGGAATCCTTGCGGATAAGCATGATGTGTACTTAGGAAAGGTTTTCGAAGATGTAAACAATGCAGACATGAACAGTCCACCGGACGTACTGATTAGACAGGACTATGATGCTAATGTATATGATCCCGGTAATTTTGAGTTTGAGCAGACATATTTCTGGCGCATCGATGAGGTTAGCGCACCGCCGGATACAACAATATTTAAAGGTAAAGTCTGGAGTTTTACGGTCGAACAGCTTGCATACCAAATTCCTTATGGAAGCATAACCGCCACGGCATCCAGTCAGGCGGAAGGTCAGGGACCTGAAAAAACAGTGGATGACTCCGGACTGGTTGGCGATCAACACTCAATTAATATTGAAGATATGTGGATTACTTCTTCCGATGAATCCGGGCCGGCGTGGATCAAATATCAGTTCGACAAAACCTATAAGCTGCATCAAATGTTGGTTTGGAACCATAATGGGCCATCTATTTTATACCTGTTCGGCCTGAAGGATGTTATTATTGAGTATTCAATCGACGATGTTAACTGGACCCAGGTCTCCAATATAACTGAATTTCTCCCGGGAACCAGCAAGAACGATTATGCCTGTAATAACATCGTTGCTTTTGAAGATGTGACGGCAAAATACGTAAGAATCACCGCTACCGACAACTGGAGCGATGGTCTCCTGGACCAGTTCGGTCTAAGTGAGGTCCGCTTCATGCAGATACCTGTCAGTGTAAGAGCACCCAGTCCGGAGGATGCAGAAACAGATGTTGCAGTTGATGCGATTCTTAACTGGAGAGCCGGAAGGGATGCGGTTGAACACAACGTGTATATAAGCAACGATCAACAGGCTGTTGTTAACGGCACCTGTAATTACGGTATCCGATGCCGGCTACTGTCCGTTATCTCTTGAGCTGGAAGATACCTACTACTGGCGGATTGATGAATATGACGGTGTCACTACACATAAGGGTGACATCTGGAGCTTTTCTACACAAGAGTATCTTGTTATAGATGATTTTGAGTCCTACAATGACATCCCTGAAGGGCAAGCGGGCAGCAATTTTGTGTATTTTACATGGATAGACGGATATGATAATCCCTCTATGAACGGCTCCGTGGTGGGTTACGCCGAGCCGGATTTTGCCGCCGGTGAGCATTTCGTCGAAACAACCCTCATTCACAGCGGTAACCAATCGATGCCATACTTTTACGATAATAGTGTTGCGATTTCCGAGGCAACAATGGCGTTGAGTTACCCACGCGACTGGACTGAGGAAGGTGTCAAGGTATTAACGCTATGGTTCAGAGGTTATCCGGCGAGTTTCAAAGAGGACCCGGCCGGAACCTACACGATGAGCGCCATGGGCGAAGATATCGGCGGCGCCTCCGACGAGTTCCGCTATGCCTATAAACGACTTTCCGGAGCCGGTTCGATTGTGGCTCAGGTTCTCAACGTCGAGAATACTAATGAGTGGGCCAAAGCAGGAGTGATGATTCGTCGAACGCTGGATCCAAGCTCGCCGTTCGCGGCGGTGTATATAACACCCGAGAATGGATGTCGTTTTCAGGGCCGGTTATCTATCGGTGGGGAACTCAGCAGCGACACTTCGGTAGCAACACCTGAACAAAGGGTGATTACAGCGCCCTACTGGGTCAAATTAGAGCGAGATAGCTCGAATAACTTCAGCGGCTTTTACTCCAGTGACGGTATTAACTGGACGGCAATGACATGGAATCCACAGAATATTGTAATGCCTCAGGATGTGTATATAGGCCTGGCATTAACCAGCCATAATCCTATTACTGTGTGCAAGGCTGGGTTCTCCGATGCCGAAACTACAGGCACAGTGACTCCGACGACATGGACGCAGGAAGCTATCGGTACCGATATGCTTAGTAACGATCCTGAGCCGATGTATGTGGTTCTTAATGACTATGCAGCGGTTTATCATAATGATCCCGATGCAACACAGACAGATGTATGGACAGAGTGGAACATCGACCTTCAGAATTTTACAGATAAGGGTGTGGATCTGACCGATGTGGACAGTATAGGTATCGGCTTCGGAGACAGGGACAACCCGCAGGCCGGTGGTTCGGGACTTGTATTCTTCGATGACATTCGCTTATATCGACCTAAATAAGTTATATGTGTAATGCAGCCGCAGCCATACTTAACAACGGTTAGCAAATAGTTTACCCCGTGAGATGGCGGCCTTTGGCCTATCTCACGGGGTGAAGAAAGTCCTTCAACAAATCACCGGCCTGCCTCCGCGTCTCTCGACGCAAGCCGAGGCAGCAGGACAGAATAAATACTGCACCTTTACCCGGAGAAGTAACAGCTATAATGACGGTAGAACAGACCTATCGAACGCATAGCTATTACAGCTATAACCTGCACGGCGAGATTGGCACAGAGATGCAATCCTATGACAATTCTGTCTGCGCCCGTTAAACGACCGTATCCGATGGTTAATAGCTGGAGCTGCCAGGCCGATACAAACAAGCCGACAGTTACGATATAGGGCCAAAAAGCCTTCGCGACTGGTTTGAGGATATAGTCCGGCCGGAATATCCTGGTCATGTCACCAACGACCGAAACAGTCAGAATTGCTATCGGAAAAGCAAACAATCCTGCAAGGCTCAATATGATTGAAACGGAATTTTCTTTCCCCGATATTGCAATGGAAATTATGCAGGGCAATTCGACGGCAATAAACACAAAGGTAAAGACAAATAAAGATTTTACAATATTCCATATAAAACCGAAAAACCCGCCCATATAGACGTCCGGCAATTCCTCAATGTCGATCGCCGTCGAGCAAATCATCTTCATATAATACCAGAACAGACATCCCCAAACCGCCAGCGATATAACAAATCCGAGCGGAGCCTGAAACCTGAAATTGCCCACCGTCCAGGAATAATCCACATGGCCCAAAAAGAACTTAAAACAAACAGCGGCCGTGACAAAAACCAGTCCCGCAGCATTGTCAGGTCGCGTAAACAGTTTCCAGCTATCGATAAAAACGGCACGGTAAAAGCCGGGTTCCGGTTCGTCTTTTTCTTTTTGTTGTTCGATTACAACTGCTTTTTCGCAGCTTTTGGAGGGAATTATAAAACGCTGTCCGCAAGCGGTACATTGTGCACGCTTTCCGCGGTATTTATCGTCAAAACCGATTACCGCATTGCAGTTGGGACAGTTGAATTGAATAGTCATACTTTGTATTTCTTATGTCATAATATATTTGAAGAAAGTCCTTCAACAAACCACCGGACAGGGTAAACGTTACACCATTACCAGGGAAGACAGCAACTATAGTGCCGGTGGAACAGGCCGATCGAACGCATTGTAATCAACAAAACTATCTGGACGGCGAAATTCATTAACAAACATCCGGCAGCCAACGCGGGCCTTTGACCTGCATACTGGCTCGTTTGCCTCTGAATCAAAACGGCGGCAACCAGAAACAATACCGTCACTATATAAGGCATGAAAGCTCTGAATATCGTGACCAGAAAATAGTCGGGCCTTAACAGAGTAAGGTCTTTTCCTACCGCGGCCGTTAGTACGGCCATTGGAAATAAAAAAAGCCCTGTGAACATTAATATATACATAAGAACAGGCCATTCGACTTCAATTTTTCGCAGTATCAACGCAGCAATCAGATATGGCAGTCCGACAACCAACAGCATTATGAAAATCGTGTATAAAGATTTAACAATTTTCCAGACAAATCCGTAGAATCCTCCAAGAATGATTTCCGGCAGATTTTCCTGGTCAAAAGCGGTCGAGTAAATCATCTCTGTGTAATACCAAAACAGAATTCCCCACGAAGCCGCCCTTAAAACCCACCCGAACGGGAAGTAAAATTCCATAACAAGCCACTTCCCCTGGATAGCAACGCTATAATTCATCCGCGATACGAAAAACTTAAAGCAAACTACAATCGTAATAAAAACCAGACCGATTACATTCTCCTGAGATGTTAACGTGAAGGATTTCCAACTGTCAATAAAAACGGCACGGTAAAAGCCTGGTATCGGTTCTGACAATTCTTTCTGAGGTTTGATCTTTTTAGCTTTTTCGTTACTTTTCGACGGGATGATTAGACGCTGTCCGCAGGTAGTGCATTGGGCACGTTTGCCGCTGTACTTCTCGTCAAAACCGATCACCGAATCGCAATTGGGACAATTGAACTGAATTGTCATCTTTTATAGTTCTCCGGAAGGAGTCCCGGGGACGGCCACAGGTACTACATATGTTATATTCTGTTCCTCCGCGTGACAGGCATATCGCACGGATTTACCCCATGAGATGGCGGCCTTTGGCCTATCTCACAGGGTGAAACTAATCCTGTTGCATACAATCAGTGAAGGTTTTAATATTATTGGCCCATTTTTTAGCTTCCAGCAGATCGATTTTGTCCTGTTTGACCAGCGTTGACAAGTGCTTTTCAATCGTCAACATTTTTTCATCCGGCCTGTTTCGAGTTTTCGTTTGCAGTTGCGAGTATATCTGCTCAATTTTACCGGTACGTATAAGATTAGCAGTAGCGTAGTTGTTATTCAATATTTCCATCGCTACAATTCTGCCGGTTCCGTCTTTTTTGGGCACGAGTTTTTGACATACAATATATGCCAGTCCGAGCGAAAGCTGATTTCGCACTTCAGCCTGTCTGCCTTCCGGGAAATAATCGAGAATTCGTGTCACTGTGCCGGTTGCATCTCTGGTGTGCAGAGTGGAAAAAACAAGATGTCCCGTCTCTGCCGCCATCAGGGTCATGGATATCGTCTCTGCGTCACGCATCTCACCGACAAATATTATATCCGGGTCCTGCCGAAGCATTTCTTTCAAGCCGCCGTGAAAGGATTTGACGTCTCTTCCAACCTCACGCTGCGAGATCATCGAGTAATGCTGCGGAAAGATATATTCGATAGGGTCTTCAACGGACATAATTCGGCAGGCGCTTTTCTGGCTGATTCGGTGAATAAGAGCGGCGATTGTTGTGGATTTACCCGCACCTGTAATACCGGTCATCAGGACCAGGCCGTGCCTGCGATTAATAATGTCTTCCCAGACGGTATTCGGAAAACCTATTTCCTCTACCTGGGGAATATCCAGCGAAAGCGCTCTGATGGCTGCGGCTAAGCCGTCATTTTCCATGAAGATATTGATGCGAAACTGTAAAGAGCCGAGCCGATAGGAGCAATCCACGCTGTGATTGTTCTTTAATTTCTGCTCATTTTCTTCACTCAAAAACGGGTAAATGAGCGTTTTTGCCATATCGGTCGTTACATTTGGGCCCTTGAGTTTGACTAAGTCGCCGTCGATACGGTACGCAGGCGGTGCGCCGACTTTAATATGTAGATCCGAGACCCGCAGCGCGCCGCGCTTTACAAAGTAGTCAAGCATGTCTCTCAGGCTGAATTTACCGTGCTCTGCGGTCGGATACACTTTCTCCGAAGCGGAATACTTTCCAGAAGATGCCTTGTGGTTCTCGTTCATAAAGATCTCCAAATGATGTATGTCGTTTCCGAGCAGCGTTTTGTTAATATGAAAAAACAAATATTCCGGAAAATTCCCATCCGGCCCAAAGTGATTAACAGTATAACATCACAACAAAAACAAGGCAAAAACCAAAATTATCCACAACCGCAGCATAAGATGAATTATCTACCAATCCGTTCGGAAGATTTCTCCTGGAATTGTTGTTCGTCTTCTGGTGGTATCAGTGGTTTATTTATTTCTGCTTTTTTTAAGCCAGTCCTGTAGGTTTTCGGCCAAGATTTCAACATCCTGCTTTTCCATGATGTGATCAATGATTGCCTGAGGGATATTTAGCTTTTCCATAGCCTTTTGAGCCTTCTGCCAGAGTCTATTATGCTGAGTACCTGAATCAACCAGGTACAACTCACTTACCAGTCCGCTTAACCTCTCAAGCAGGATCGAGTCGAGGTTGGCGTAATAATTTGAAATTTTCGCCTTCTGATATGCCGAATACTCATCTTTGGCCATATATATTTCCCGTATATAAGAGTAACTCCCAACAGGCTTGTTTTAACTTAAACTTTCGGAAAAATCAAGTTATCAATACAGAGAATGAGCTTTGGACCGGGTAATTCCGTAAATTTACTGGCTTTGCTCCAGCATCCGGCTATAATTTCGTAAATTTTGAATATTCTGATGTTGCAAGTTCCTCGTTGAACAACGAGCAATGTGCAAACATTCTTGATACGAGAGTAGGAATGCTGAATAAGATTTTAGTATCGGTAATATTAGCCGCCCTTATTTCTGTAGCCTGTACGGCTGCGGGTAGTGAAAATATATCGAGCCGGCCCGATACTATCACCAGAGATAATTTACACCTGTCCGGAAAAGAGGCTATCACATATCAACTCAGTACAGGCGAGCATATTCTCGTTTTTCGTGGTGAATTCTCAATATCAATCAAAAATAATCAATATTCCAGCGATAGCGCGGTGATTTGGCTGCTGCCGCGTTTTAACGAGCCTCCGGAATCCGGCGATATTAATTATGACGCAGTTGTATATCTTAAAGGCAATATATCGACCGAACCGGCCGGAGCCGGACAAATAACTCAAATAAATAAGAGTGCGAAAAAAGAAGAAAACCAGATGGTGGTTCGGCTTGGTGTAAACAGCGAGGTCTTCATAACGACCGATACCAAGAAAATGACCGATCCTCGCGGGCTGGAGCTTTACAGGCAAGCCTTTAATCTGTTGCAAGCGGTTGGGATAGAGCTACCAACTATCGAAGCCGAGCCTGAGCCGATGAAAAATACAGAGCCACCTGCCGTCTCGACCCGCACAGAAGACCGGCAAAAAATCGAACAAAGCCCAACGGAAAAATCCGCTGAAACGCCAAAAGCACTGCAGGAAATGAAGCTAAGCAGTAAAAATCCATTTTATCACTCTCCTGTCGATAGTGCTGTTCTCGATGTAGAGTCGGATCAGGAATCGAAAATATGGACTGTGATCGGCAGGTTTTATCTATGGCAAAAACAGGATGAAGGCGGCCTGCTCGAATTGCAGGCAGACAACGCCGTTATATTCGTGCCGGACGAAGGGACCGGGACGGGAGAAAGTAAAAGGGACCTCGCCGATATTTTAACCAGCGGAGCAATCAAAGCAATATATCTGTCCGGCGATGTTGTGATGACCGAAGGCCAGCGAACCATTCGAGCGGATGAAATTTATTATGATCTCGAACAACAAACGGCAATGATAATCAATGCCGTTCTGAGAAATTTCGACGAAGATGCCGGGATTCCTATTTATATCAAAGCTCAGAAGTTACAACAGTCGGCGGCAAATAAATTCACCGCAGAAGATGTCACACTTACAACCAGTGAATTTTATGTACCTCAGATTTCCCTGAATGCTTCGAGTATAATAATTACTGATACCACCCCGGCCGACAAACAACAGGACTCGGTCTCAAAAAACAGCTTCGATGCACAGATGAACGACGTTCGTTTGAAAATGTATGACAAAACATATCTTTATTTGCCACACATGCGAAGTAATATGCTAAGACCTGATGTTCCACTGAAAAGCATTCATTTAGGCAATGATAATACCTTCGGAACATATATCGAAACTCGTTGGTACCTGGCCCGGATACTTGGATTAGAGGAACCGGAAGGTACGGACAGTACTCTGACACTGGATTATTACGGCGATCGAGGCACCGGCGTTGGTGTAGCAACAAGTTACGAAGGAGACGATTATAGCGGCAGGTTTTTAGGTTACCTGATTGATGATAACGGCGAGGACCGGCTGGGCAGGAACAGTTCTCGTAAAAACCTCGAACCACCACGTGAGCTTCGCGGTCGATTCCGCTGGCAACACAGGCAATTCCTGCCCTATAGCTGGCAGCTTACCACCGAAATCAGCTACATATCGGATAAGAATTTCTTAGAAAGCTACTATCGAAACGAGTTTTACGTCGATAAAGAACAGGAAACACTGATCCATTTAAAGCGTATCGAGGACAACTGGGGCCTTTCCTTCCTGGGTAAGGTGCGATTGAACGATTTTGTTGATGAGCTTGATGAATTACCCTCCGCTGAGTTTCACTGGACCGGCCAGTCGTTTCTGGACGATAAGCTGACATTCTATAGCGATACTCAGATCAGCCGATTCCGCCAGCGTTATGCCTCTGATACCACCCCGACAGGCACACAACAGTTCTTTTCATTTATCACATCCAGGAACGAGATAGATATGCCGATGACTATCGGCGGGACAAAGGTCGTGCCCTTTATCGCCGGAACCGGGGCCTTTGAAGACGGATTGGGTTTCTACACAGAGATAGACGGCCAAACAACATCGCGGGAAGAAAACGTCTGGATCGGCGAGACCGGCGTTCGCGTGTCGCCTCAGCCGTTCTGGAAGGTTTTTGACGATGTAAAATCCGACCTTTGGGATTTGAACCAGTTGCGACATATCATACAGCCGCACATGACCGCTGTCGGATTCTTCGAAAGTGATTCGGTGATCGAACAACGTGATACCTTGAGCGTAGGTATTTCACAGCGACTCCAAACAAAACGCGGCTCAGGTCGCAATATTAGGACTGTTGACTGGATGCGACTGGATATGGATATGACCTGGGTGAATGATTCGGGCGACGCATCGGCAGGAGCGGACCAATTTATCTGGAACAAGCCCTTTATTCCGCTCGTAAATATGTTCAGTAACACGATTCCGCAGCAGGATAGACGCGGAAGTGTTATTTACGGGCCGCAGCGTAATTACTTCGAGGCCGATTATATCTGGAAGATGAGCGATACCACGGCAGTGCTTTCCGATATGAACTTTGATATGCAAAGCGGTGTGGTTCAGCAATATAACGTGGGATTTTCGCACCTCCGCTGGCCTAATTTGAGTTATTATATCGGAAGCAGATATTTGAGGCGAATAGATAATGACTACGGGGAAAAAGGTTCAAATGCTGTTACTTTCGCATTTACTTATCTTCTTGACCCACGTTATACTCTCGTTTATTCTGGGCAACTGGATTTTGACTATGGTGCAACCGTCCGGAGCGATATAACGCTTATCAGGCGCTATCACAGGCTGTATTGGTCTGTTACGTTCAGTACGGATGAATCACTGGACAGACAAACGGTCGTATTTAGCTTATGGCCCCAGGGCGTGCCGGATTTGGCTATCGGACCAAGTAGATATATGGGGCTTGGAGGTTCGGCAGGCTTCTAAAAAACGGGTTGCTGAAGTTTGGTAGAAATGTCGTTGATTATTAGATTTTAAAGGAGACGATTATGGCGTTGGTGAATACCAGAAAAATGTTCGAAATGGCATACAAGAACGGCTATGCAATTGGTGCTTTTAACGTAAATAATATGGAAATAACGCAGGGAATCATCGAGGCCATAGCCGAAGAGAAAGCTCCACTGATCCTGCAGGTCTCCAGAGGCGCCCGCGAGTATGCCAGCAATAGCTGGTTAAAGGCGATGATTGACGTGGCGGTGCGGGAGAATCCGGATATCCCTATCGCAATCAATCTGGACCACGGGGATAATTTTCAGACATGCAAGGAATTCGTCGAAGATGGCTTTACCTCCATTATGATAGACGCCTCTGGCAAACCCTTCGAGGAAAACATCGCTATTACAAAAAAAGTGGTCGATTACGCTCACGAGTACGATGTTGTTGTCGAAGCGGAGCTCGGTCAGCTTGGTGGTATCGAGGAAGATGTTGTCGGAGTCGGTCACGATGATATCAGCAAGCACCTTTGCGACCCGGAACTGGTTCAGGAGTTCGTGGAAAAGACGGGTGTTGACTCATTGGCGGTAGCGATCGGAACCAGCCACGGGGCTTATAAGTTCAAGAAAGAACCGAAACTTGCGTTTGACATTCTGGAAGAAATTGGCAAAAGGTTGCCCAATTTTCCGCTTGTTATGCACGGTTCGAGCAGTGTTTTGAAGGAATTTAAGGATTTAATTAATAAGTACGGCGGGAATATGCCCGATGCAATGGGTGTGCCGGAAGAAGCGATAAGCAAAGCTTCGAAGATGGGAGTGTGCAAAGTAAATATCGACACGGACCTTCGCATGGCGCTGACTGCGAAGATCAGGCAGATTTTCGCCGAAAAACCAGCCGAGTTTGATCCTCGCAAGTACCTTGGTCCGGCCAGAGACGCCATCAGAGAGATGGTGAAACACAAGCTGCATGTTTTAGGTTGTGATGGAAAAGCCGCCGAGTGTACATAATCAATCCTGTGAGTAAGGTTCGAAATAAATTAGTGATTCTGTTATTCAGGTCTTTGAAATTTTACGACTTGATATTTTAATCAATAAATATTGTACCGGATTAATACAAGATGAAAAACAAGAGATGTAAATTACACCATTTGATATGTCTTTTCTGTCTGGCAACGATTTTATGTTCGTCTGTTACATGTGCACTGGCATCACGTTCGAGTAAATCAACGATTCGTGAAGATATACGTGACGTCCCTGAATCATCTTTGGCCGAACTGGACATCGTAGGACAAGTCTGTAGTTTTATTGACCAGGGAAAATTCGATGATGCCGGTAAGCTGATTCAAAAAACTTCCGATGACCCGAACCGGCTCGGTAATACCGCTCTACAATTGTTGCAGATCGTTGACGAATATCAGGATATAAGTCAACAGATGAAGCAGGCAAAAGAAGCAGTATATGCAAAGAGAACCGATCATCTGGATAAGCTTCGAACGGAAACAGACGTAAACGATGTAAATGATATTATTGAGGTGCTCTCCGCCGTTGCAGATGTGAGCGAACTCGCAAACAAACAGCAGGAGGAAAAGCTTCTATCGGACGAGTTTGTAAAAGATGTTATACACAGAGCGACTGACAAAGCCACCGGCTATGAGCTTGAGGGCAAATGGCTCGAAGCATATACGAACTGCTATTTCTGGCTGGTGGTAATCGATCCGAACAATGATGGTTATTCAGATTATGCCCAGCAAATCTACGATAAAGCCATTATTGCAGCTTCATTGGAGGACAGCGCATGTGAGACTCGCGAGGAACGTTACCAGGGCGTTAACAAGCAGTTATTTATTCGAGCTGTAAATTACCTGGACCTGCATTACGTTAATAAAATCGATTACAAAGAAATGGCAGACAAGGCGCTTGAACAGTGTAAATTGCTGGGTGAGGTGATGGAATTTCCACCTGAGGATTTCAATGTCCCAAAGGAAAATCAGAAATCGGAAGTTAAATATCGACAATCTCTCTCCGCCTGGTCGGTTTCCCTGGACGTCATAATGGACGATGTTAAACAGTCAACAGGGATTTCAAGGGACAGATTCCTGAATATTTTTGAGGAAATACTGAAAATCAACGAAGCAACCGTGGAACTGCCCCAGCCTGTGCTTATTGCACAGTTTGCAGAAGTATCACTTTCTTCACTTGATGATTATACCGTCATCATATGGCCCAGGCAGGTGCAGGAATTCGAAAAACTGATGACCAATGAGTTTTCCGGTATCGGGATAGAGATCTCGAAACCGAAAGGACTGTTGACGGTATCAAGCCTGCTGCCTGATACACCGGCTTACACATCAGGCCTCGATGCGGGAGATATTATCGAAGCGGTGGACGGTCTTCAAACCAAAGATATGACACTGACCTGCGCGGTTAAAAAAATCACCGGCCCCAAAGGTACGCCGGTTAAGCTGACAATAAGGCGGGCCGGAGAAGAAAAAACCAAAGACATCGTAATTACCAGAGGCAAAATAGTCGTCCCGACCATTCGCGGCTGGCAAAGAACCGATTCAGGCCAATGGCTGTACATGATTGACCAGGAGAATCGTATCGGCTATATCCGACTTACCAGCTTTTCGGCAGAAACGTCTGAGGATTTAGATAAAGTTTTGGACAAGCTTGAAGCACAGGGCTTGAATGGATTGATTCTGGATTTGCGTTATAATACAGGTGGGCTTTTAGAAAGCGCTATCGATGTGGCCGATAAATTCCTCAAGGAAGGATTGATAGTACAAAGACACTCGGGTTTCGGCAGATTACCTATCTACGCGGAAGCAAAAAAAAGAGGGACCCACCCGAACTATCCCCTTGTTTTATTAGTCAACGCCAATTCCGCCAGCGCCTCTGAGATTGTAGCCGGTGCTTTGGCGGATAAGGTACATAAACGGGCGGTTTTAGTAGGGACCAGAACCCATGGCAAAGGCAGTGTTCAAACTATCACAAATATTATCGGTGATGGCGCTCAGATGAAATACACGATGGCATATTATCACCTACCTTCCGGCCAGAGAGTTGAAAGTCGCGAAGAAATGAAAAAACAGAACAGAGAAGATTGGGGTGTCGGCCCTAATATCGAAGTTGATTTGAGCAGCGAAGAAATAAAAGAAATGATTGATGCACAAAGGGCCAATGACGTACTGGTCAAAGCCGATCACGATAACACCAACGATGTGGTGAAAAAATATACATTTGAGGAAATTCTTGCCGCTGACCGGCAGTTGGCGGTTGGTTTGTTGGTTGTCAGGAGTAAGATAATTCAGGCAGAAACATTGGCAAAGGCACGGTCGGACTCCTAATTTTGTCTTTTTTCGTATTGTGTATAACGTATTTTAAGGTCGGCCGTTATTTTTGCACAATATGTAACATACATCACACTCGATGTTTTTCATAATAACTTTTAGTCATAGAGGTGCATGGATTTGACGATTTCAGATGATATAAGCAAATTGGAACAACAAAGGCTGGAAAAGCTGGCACGGATTAAAGAACTCGGCATCGATCCTTACGGCGGCAAATATGAGGGAGTTGAACCGGCTGAAGATATTAAGAGCAGGTTCAAAGAAGGCGACCAGACCCAGCAGGCGAAAACCGCAGGCCGAATTGTTTTATTAAGGGACATCGGCAAGCTGATATTCATTACTTTGCGGGACCGAAGCGGTATTATTCAAATCGGTTTAAGCAAGAAACTGCTGGATAAACAGTGGGAACTGGTCAAACTTCTCGATCTTGGTGACACAATCGGAGCTTCCGGTCAGTTAGGCAAGACCAAAACAGGCGAAATCACAATATGGGCCGACAATGTTGTATTTCTGAGCAAGTGCCTGCTGCCGCCGCCTGAGAAATTTCACGGCCTGGCGGATATCGACCAGCGTTACAGACAAAGATATGTTGACCTTTGGGCCAATCCCGAGGTGATGGAGCGGTTCAAGAATCGCAGCGCCATCATCACGACCATTCGCGAATTTCTCACATCGAACGGCTTTCTGGAAGTTGAAACGCCGATGATGCAGACGATTGCCGGTGGAGCTGCGGCCAAACCCTTTATAACACATCACAACAGTCTGGATATGGATTTGTTTTTACGCATTGCGCCGGAGCTTTTTCTGAAGAGATTGCTCGTAGGCGGGATGGAAAAAGTCTTCGAGATTAACCGCAACTTCCGTAATGAGGGATTGAGCAGGCAGCATAATCCGGAATTTACAATGCTCGAATTGTATCAGGCCTACGCCGATTATGACGTGATGATGAATTTAACCGAAGAAATTATTTCACTATGTGTGGATAAATACTGCCAAAGCAAACAAATTCAGTTCAATCAATCCACAATAGACTTCACTCGTCCCTGGCGGAGGGCAAAATATTCAGAGCTGTTGAAAGAATACAGCGGCTGTGACATCGACGATATCAAGGCTGTAAGAGCCAAAGCCGGGAAGCTCGAAATCGACGAAACGGACATGGACGACGCGGTTGTTGTCAATGAAGTTTTCGAGGCAACCGTCGAGGACAATCTGGTAAATCCCACATTCGTGATAGATTATCCGGCCGAGTTGTGTCCCTTAACAAAGCGCAGCAAGGACGACCCGGAATACGCCGAACGATTTGAATTGTATATCGGCAAGATGGAGCTGGCCAACGCCTATACAGAATTAAACGATCCGGCTGTGCAGGAAGAGAATTTCAGGATTCAGCTTCGCGGCCAGGAAGAATCGATGGCAACGATGGACAAAGATTTTATCACGGCATTGAAATACGGCATGCCGTCGGCGGGAGGGCTTGGTATCGGGATCGACAGGCTCGTGATGGTTCTGACCGGTGCGGCAAGTATTCGTGACGTGGTACTGTTCCCGCTTCTGCGGCCCTCGAAAGATTAGAGATTACCCCCGGTTGGGGGGCATAAAATTTACGACTAACGACATGTTGAAACTGTTTTTATGGCTGCGATACCTGCATAAGAGAAAGATCGTATTATTAAGTATTATAGCAGTTGCGCTTTCCGTGTCGTTACTGGTCGTTGTAGCCAGCCTGTTTACCGGCTTCATCAATTCCGTAGAAGAAGCTGCGGTCAAAGCAATAGGCAATGTAGTTCTTGCTCCGCCGACTGCAATTCCGAAGTATGACCAGTTCATAGAACGCTTAGAGCAAACAGAAGCAGTAGATTCTGCAACCGCCATAATGTATAGTTACGGCCTGCTGCATCTGGACAAGGGCAATGTCAGGGCGGTGGAAATCTGGGGGATTGAACCAGGCCGGCGCGCCAGAGTGACCGGTTTTGACCGGTTCCTAATCAATCAGAGGGACTTGAATGTCGAACCATCCTTCGATATCCCTGATTCTCCGGACAAGACAGGCGTCTTTGTAGGTATCGGGGTATTGGGCAAACCCGACGAGAAGACGGATAAATACGATTATGATGCGGCACGAAAAATGCTCGGCCGGCAGGTTGTCCTGACAACGGGGACGGTAAATACAACAAATGCAGATGATGCAAGCAGAACGAATGTTAAAAGAGAAGTAATAAAATTGTCTATCGCCGATATCGTCGAAACCGGGGTTTATCAATTTGACAACGGTTGTGTGTATCTGCCGATAGAAGAGCTAAGTCAAATCCTGTATCCGGAAAGAGATTCTCCTGTCGCCGAGTATATTCATATTAAACTCGCGGACAATACTGAAACAGATGTCGCACTTGCCGTGATTCGCGGAGTATGGCGTACCTTTGTTGAGGAGGAGTTAGGAGCAAATCCATACCTTTTACAAAATACCGGCATCGAAACTTCCAGACAGTTTCAGAGTCGCTATATCGCTGCATATAAAAAGCAAATGGGTGTGCTTCTGGTCATATTTGGTGTTGTAAGTTTAGGCGTTGTGCTGCTGATATTCTGTATATTCAGCCTGACAGTCAGATTAAAGCAGAAGGATATCGCGGTAATAAAAAGTTGCGGCTCGTCGAGCAGTTCGGTGGCTCTTATCTTTGTAGGCTTCGGTGCGTGTGTTGGAGCGGCCGGTTCGGGTATCGGAGTTATTCTCGGTTATATTATTATAAGGAACGTGAATATTATCGAAGATTGGATCAGTATCATCTTCGGACTCAAACTCTGGAGAAGCAGCGTTTATTTATTCAACAGGATACCCAACGAGATTGACTGGTCATCGGCCCTGCCTATTGTATTGTTTGCAATTGCCGCCGCAACGATCGGGGCGGTGATACCTGCTATCATCGCTGCAAGAACCAAACCGGTGGAGATTTTAAGATATGAATAATTAAAGAGAAATCTGAAACTCGAAATTGTTTGGGATTTAGAAATTAGATATTCTAATCTTTATTAAATTATGTATAAAATCATTCTTGCACTCAGATATTTATTGAAACGCATGATAACATATTTTGCGGTCTTCGCGGTCGCACTTTGTGTCTTTATTGTTGTCGTGGTGATGACGGTAATGACCGGATTGGTCAACGATTTCAAGCAGAGGAACCACCGTTTCGTGGGTGACTGTGTCATAGGAACCGAATCGCTGGTGGGATTTGCCTACTATGAGGATTTTATAAATATACTGGAAAAGGAGGATATTGTCGAAGCGGTTTCGCCTGTGATAAAAAACTTTGCCCTGAAAAGGCGCAAAGGCTCAAATCAAGACAGTGCCGTTGAAATTATGGGTATCGACCCTCTCAGACATAGTCGGACGACCTGTTTTGGAGATACCCTGTACTATCATAAAGATGATGTTTCAAAAACATTCAAATTCCCCTATGATCCCAATCTGATTGGTTGCGTATTAGGTGACCTGCTGTTTCGTGAGAAAGAAAGTATATATTTCGATCCGGACAATACACTTCGGTTAGGTTATTCCATAAGTTGCTTTCCGTTAACTGCAAAGGGCGCGCTCGCCCAGGCAGGTACCGACCTGGTCAATACAAAAACTTTCTACTACAGCGACCATTCGAGCAGCGGTTTGCCCAGAGTCGATGGCTCGCTGATTTATTTGCCTTTTGAACAGGCCCAAATGCTTTGCGGCATGGCCGGTCCGACAAAAAGAGTATCCTGGATTCATATTAAGTTCAAGCAGGATGTCAATGTCCAGGCCAGCTGCGAACAATTACGGTCTTTATGGGATAAATACAAACAGGAAAAAGCCGGCGAAACACAGGCGTACTTATTAGATACCGTTTCCGTCCAAAGCTGGAAGGAATTCAGGCGTGAATCCATCGCTCCAATGGAGAATGAACTGACAGAATTAATAGTCATGTTTGGTTTTGTTGCTATTACGACGGTCTTTATTATATTGGTCGTATTCTACATGATTATCAGCCATAAGAGCAAAGACATTGGTATATTGAAAAGCATCGGTGTTTCAGGCATAGATATCATTGAATTATTTTCGGGCTTTGCTTTTTTAGTGGGCCTGTTGGGTTCCGGTGTCGGTTTATTGACCGGCTGGTTGTTTTTACTGAATGCAAACCGGATCGAAGATTGGCTTTTTAAACATATTAAGTTTCAACTATGGGACAGGACAATGTATGCTATAGGTGATATTCCAAACCAGGTGGATTTCAGTGTCCTGGCGATCATTGCCGCCTCGGCGATTTTGGCCTGTTTGATAGGCGCATTTGGTCCGAGCTGGCGTGCGGCCCGGCAAAAACCCGTAGATAATTTGCAGGTAACCCAGTTATAAAAAAAGCAAAGTGAAAAGTGACTAAAGTGGCAGTAAAGCTGTCATTCTGAGCGAAGCGAAGAATCTCTTCTTCGCCGGCCAGATCCTTCGGCTACGCCTCAGGATGACACATACGTGTCACTTTAGGCATTTTAGACACTTGTAAAGTATGAGTAAAAAATTATGACGATTGATGTTTTAATAAAAGCTGAAAATTTGCATAAATCCTATCGAATGGGAGCAACCAGATTAAAGGTGCTCAAAGGCGTTGATCTGGCTGTAAAGGAAGGCGAATTCGTAGCCATAATCGGGGCCTCCGGCAGCGGAAAAAGTACCCTCTTGCACATTATGGGCGCGCTGGACAAACCGGATAAAGGCAGCGTCGCCTTTATCGGGCGGAATTTGAGCCGTTTCGGAGCAGGCGAATTGAACAGATTTCGCAATAAAAAGGTCGGATTTGTATTTCAGTTTTATCACTTATTGGACGAATTAAATGTGCTGGAAAACGTTTATCTGCCGGTTATGGCGGGCAGAAGCGTTATAGGCTGGTTTTTTTGCCGTAAATGGGCGAAAAACCGGGCAAAAAAACTGCTAAAACAGCTTGGTTTGTCTGATCGGGCTAAACATAAGCCTTATCAGCTATCAGGCGGGGAAAGACAGAGAGTAGCAATTGGCAGGGCCTTGATGAACGAACCGAGGCTGCTTTTAGCGGATGAACCGACAGGAAACCTTGACTCTGTAACAGGAAATAGTATTTTAGATGTCCTTGAAAAGCTAAACCGGGCCGGCCAGACGATTGTGATGGTAACTCATGATGACAGGATCGCACAAAGGGCCGGACGGATAGTAACGTTAGTCGATGGTAAAATTCGTTGTGTGTGAAGCGTGATGTGTATCGCGAAAAGACAAATACACACGACTCTAAATACAATACAGGATAAGAAATTATGAGTTTAAAAATATGGCTTGATGGCAAGCTTGTCGAGCGGAAAGAAGCAAAAATATCCGTTTTTGATCATGGTTTACTTTACGGCGACGGAGTCTTTGAGGGTATCCGCGTTTACGACGGCAGGATATTCGAGATGAATGCTCATATCAAGAGACTATATGAATCCGCCAAGGCAATCCGCCTTTTGATTAAAATCAGCCAGAGCGAACTCGCCGATGCAATGCAGAAAACCGTTGAGGCCAACGGTATTATTAACGGCTATATCCGGCTGGTGGTAACCAGAGGGGACGGTACTCTTGGTTTGAATCCATTTGTCTGCAAAAATAGCTGTATATTCATCATAGCCGACAAAATTCAACTTTATCCTGAAGAGCTTTATGAAAAAGGGATGAAAATAATCAGTGCAACCACTGTTCGTAATCATCCTCTGGCGATTCCGCCACAGGCAAAAAGCCTCAACTATCTCAATAACATCCTGGCAAAAATTGAAGCCCTGGACAACAATGTTCCCGAAGCAATTATGTACAACCACGAAGGATTTGTCGCCGAGGCCACAGGGGATAATGTTTTTATCGTAAAAGATGGCGTGGTTTATGCACCGCCGGCTGAGGCAGGCGCCCTGGGAGGGATAACACGAGAAGTTGTTATCAGACTGGCCCAGGAGGAAAACATCAGGGTAGTTGAGAAAAATCTGACAAGATTTGATTTGTACGTTTGTGATGAATTTTTCCTCACGGGAACCGCCGCCGAGGTAATCGGCATTGTCGAGATTGACGGCAGAGTAATAGGAGACGGCAAACCCGGACCTGTCACAAAATTGCTCAGAGACAGGTTCTTCAAATACGCGCACGGAAAGGAGAAGTAGCAGACAGCAGTCATTGATCGCGAGTCCGCTGTCCGCCAAGTACTATGCAGTTACCGGTACATACCGATATCTCAGCATCTCTTCCAGACTACGAGATTCCCGCTTTCAGACTAATCAAGGACCAACTGAACCAGGTCAAGGAGCTGATGAATGAGCAGTTAACCTCTCGCGTTTCTGATTTGGAGCAACAGAGCTTGCCCGGGCAGAAGCATTCGGGAGAAAATATAAACCAATTGTTCGAATATATGCGCAGTCGCAGCGGTAAGATGATTCGTCCCGGCCTGGTTTTGCTCTCAGGTATCTGCTTCGGCCAAATCACAGATGAGCATATTCGCGTCGCCGCGATGGTTGAAATGATACACAATGCCACGCTCCTGCATGATGATGTTATAGACCAGGGGCAGAAGCGGCGAGGAAAACCTACAATCAACAGCATTTGGGGTAACGAGTCTGCTGTTTTAATGGGTGATTTTTTGTTAAGCAGGGTTTTCAAGTTATGTGCAGAGACGAAATCGGAGCTGATTAAACTCATTGCCGCTGCCGCAGTAAGACTTTGTGAAGGAGAGTTGAAGCAAATAAACCAAAGACAAAACTGGAATCTGAGCGAATCAGAGTACATTCATATAATCACCGAAAAAAGTGCCGTTCTTTTTAGTAGCTGTTGTTATCTCGGTGCCATACTGGCACAAGCCGACGAATTCCAGGCGAAGTCGTTATCTGAGTTCGGCCTGAATTCCGGCATCGCGTTTCAAATTACCGATGATTTACTCGATATAATCGGAGATGAAAGAAAAACAGGCAAGATGCCCGGCAGTGACGTTGAAAAACGCAAGCCGACTTTAGCTGTGATACATTTGTTACAAACAGTGGAACAGCGGAAAAGATTCGAGATTATCAGTTCATATTTAGACGGTAAAAAAGTACAAGACAATAAAAGTCAGTTTACCGAGTTACTAAACAATTCCGGCTCTCTGGAATACGCACACAACAAGGCGGAGGAGTTTGTCGAAAAAGCCATTCAGGCATTAAACGGATTTAACAATAACAGCGCTAAAGATGCTCTGATTGAAATAGCAGGATTTATGGCTAACAGGTCGGTTTGAATCGGTTTTTCGAGAATTCGGTCTTTTCTATATTAGCTCTTAATTCAAGAATTTATGTTCATCTCCCCGAATAACCTATTCCGTTTTCAACAAATCACAATATTTTACTTCAGCACTTTACCTGAATATATTTTCGACAGTTTCAGTCATCTTTCGTATAATGTGCTTGATGATTGAAAATAAGTCCAATGAAACTTTGTTTGGCCGGACCGAACAAGCAGAAATATCGTCTGCATCGCCGTTGGCGGCTCGGATGAGGCCGAGAAATCTTGATGAATTCATCGGGCAAATGCATTTTCTCGGCCCCGACAAGCTGCTGACAAGAATGCTCGAAGCCGACAGACTTAGCAGCCTGATATTTTACGGGCCACCCGGAGTCGGCAAAACATCGTTGGCAATGGTTATCGCCAATTATACTAAGGCCAAATTCCATTATCTCAGTGCACCGGCGGCGGGAGTTAAGGATATTCGTGATATCATCGGATTGGCCCGCAACAGACTTACGGCAAACCGCACCAGAACCGTGCTTTTTATCGACGAAATTCATCGCTTTAACCGCGCCCAGCAGGATGTTTTGCTGGATGATGTCGAGGCGGGAATCCTGATTTTGATTGGTGCGACAACTGAGAATCCCTTTTTTTCAGTTAATTCCCCGCTGATTTCTCGCAGCACTGTATTTCAATTCGAGCCTCTCGGCCGGGAAGATGTATTAAAACTGCTTAAAACTGCAATAAAAGATGTTGAGCGGGGACTTGGTAAGTTCGATATCGAGTCCGAGGAAAAGGCTTTGGGATTTTTGTCTGTTATTTGTGACGGCGATGCCCGGAAAGCTTTGACGGCCCTCGAGGTCGGTGTGCTGTCACAGGCTGCAAGAAATCCGAATAAAAAAATAAAATTTAATCTTGAAGTCGCAAAGGAGTCGATACAACAAAAGACGATTGATTACGATGGAACGGGTGATACACACTATGATTTGGCCAGCGCGTTACAGAAAAGTATGCGGGGTTCCGACCCTGATGCTACTGTTTACTGGCTCGCCCGAATGTTGGCCGGGGGCGAGGATATCCGTTTTATTGCCCGGCGAATTGCGATTTGTGCGACCGAAGACGTGGGCAATGCCGACCCGATGGCGACGGTCCTTGCCGCATCGGCCGTTCAGATATCTGAATTTGTCGGTTTGCCGGAAGCCCAATTGGCACTGGCGCAGGCTGCGTTGTATGTCGCCTGTGCACCAAAATCGAATGCTTCGGCATCTGCTGTCTGGCAGGCTATGACCGATGTAAAGAACCAGCCGACCAGGCCGGTTCCGAAACATCTCAAAGACAGCCACTATGCAGCAGCGAAAAAGGCCGGCTTCGGTGTTGATTATAAATATCCACATAATTTCAGAGATGGTTTTGTGCCGCAGGCGTATCTTCCGGACGGAATGAAGATGAAATATTACACGCCGAAAGACATTGGTTATGAAAAAAATATTCAACACTATTTACAAAAGCTCCAAAGCTTGATAGAAAATGGCCTGCCGCCTCGACTCGCGTCGAGAGACGCGGAGGCAGGCAAACCTGTCAAAAGTAATCCTGTAAATAAGGATAGGTAAATGGATAAAGCCCAGTTACGTCGTCAGCTACAAAATAGTCTGCTTTCCATATCCCAGGAGCAGAGGAACGAAAAAAGCCGACTGGCGTGTAAAAATCTGATTTCGACGTCACAGTTTCAAAACGCCTCAACGATTATGATGTACCTGTCTCTCCCGTATGAAGCCGATACTTCCGAGGCCATACTTCATGCCTGGCAGTTAGGCAAGACGGTCGCAGTGCCGAAGATTTCCTGGGAACAAAGGCACATGATTCCGGTGAAAATCAATTCTCTGGAAACGGGCATTTCGACGGCGGCTTCGGGTTTGAAAAATCCGATAGCAGGTGCACCTGTGCCGTTTGAAGATATCGACCTTGTCGTAACACCGGCTTTGGGATTCGACAGAAATGGCAATCGTCTCGGTCGGGGCGGTTCCTTCTACGACAGGTTTTTCTCCAATGCCGGGCTTAAAGCATCAAGATGCGGCTTTGCCTTTGCAGAGCAACTGCTCGACTCAATACCGGTAACAGAGCATGATCAGCCGGTAAATTCCCTGGTAACAGACGAAGGTATAATTTATTTTAACAACCAGAAAGGAGGCTGAGATGGCTCGTTATCCAACCGGCTCTCGTGCCGCCAGAAGAGCTCGAAACCGGATATACACTGTTCTTGCTCTGCTTATTATGGGCGCGGTTTTTGTTTATATTTACGGCTACTTCGGTAAAAATGAAACCGAACCCGTTAACAATAGCCCCCTGTTGAATGCCAATCCGGATTTTAATGTCCCCGTAGTGAATGAAACAACCTTAACTGAGCCACCGGCGAAGGTTGAGCCGGCTCCGGTACCGGCGAACGAGCCGAGTTTTGCCCAAATTCCATCGGGCCCGACCGTTGATCCCAATCCGGAGGCCGATGTGCTAATTAAAGAAGCCACAACGCTGCTCAGCGAATCGCCCGGCAAGATTATTGAGGCACGTGATAAACTGAACATGGCGCTGCGAATGCCGATGAGCATCGAGCAGCGAACATTTGTGAAGAACAAACTCTCCGAGCTTGCCGACAAATGGTTGTTCAACAGGACGGTTTATCCTGAGGACCCCCTCTGCGAGACTTATCCGGTCAAACCCGGTGAGATACTTTCAATTATAGGCGAACGACACAAAGTGCCCTTTGAAATTATAATGGAGGTTAACAACATTAATAATGCCCGTTCACTCCAGGCCGGGCAAAATATTAAAGTCGTTAACGGCCCGTTTCATGCAAAAGTTTATCGTTCGACCTTTACTATGGATGTGTATCTTCAGAACACTTTTGTGCGAAGCTTTCGTGTCGGCCTGGGCCTGCCGGGCAAGGAAACGCCCATAGGACTTTGGCGCGTCGATCCGAAAGGTAAAATGGAAAAACCTATCTGGTACGATGAATATGAGAATAGAACATACTATCCCGAGGACCCGGATTATCCTTTAGGCTCAAGGTGGATAGGACTGCAGGGTATCGAAGGAGAAGCCAAAGACAGGCAGGGTTTTGCCATTCACGGCACAAAAGACCCCGAACAGATCGGCACTCAGGGTTCGCGAGGATGCATTCGAATGTACAACGGCGACGTGATATTAGTCTATAACCTGTTGTTTCCCGGGGACTCATTGGTAGAAGTAACGGATTAACCGACCTTTACACACCTATAAAATTCGGCTTCAAAAACCGTTATAAACAAGCACAAAGATGCTTAAAGAGGAATAGTGTAGTCATAACATCCGTTCATACCTTATTTTAACCGGTTTTAAAAACAATCCTTGTAGTTTTTTAGCAAGAAAGGTTATAATCTGGACTCCATTTTGATGGAACAAAGAGTTTTTAATAATGATATATAACACTCGAGGACAATTTGAGAATAGGTAATTCTGAAAGGGATATGTAAATGGCGGTATTATTACTGGGTTATGATGTTGGAAGTTCGTCGATTAAAGCTACTTTGATGGATGCTGATACGGGCAAGGCACTGGCATCGGCAACTTCACCTGATAAAGAATTAGATATCACAGCAAAAGAAATAGGCTGGGCGGAGCAGCACCCTGATACATGGTGGGAACACGTCAAGGCAGCAACCCAGAAAATCAAAGCCAAAGTAAAATTCGACTCTGGTGACATAAAAGCAATCGGAATTTCCTACCAAATGCATGGGTTGGTCGTGGTGGATAAGAACAAGAAGGTATTGAGACCTTCGATTATCTGGTGTGACAGCAGAGCGGTACAGATCGGTGAAAAAGCCGCCGAGGCAATCGGACAGGAAAAGTGTCTTAAGAGATTATTTAACCTGCCGGGGAATTTCACAGCATCGAAATTAAAATGGGTCAAGGAAAATGAGCCGGATATTTACTCTAAAATTCACAAGATGATGCTGCCCGGCGATTATATTGCAATGAAGATGACCGGCGAGATAAAGACAACGCCATCAGGACTATCCGAGGGAATCTTATGGGACTTCGAAGCAGATGAGCCGGCGGACTTTGTGCTGGACAACTATGGTATCTCCAGCGAGCTTATTGCAGAAACAGTACCTACATTTTCCGTCCAGGGCCAGTTGACTAAAGAAGCTGCGGACGAGCTCGGCCTTGCCGGCGGGACGAAAGTCAGCTATCGAGGAGGTGACCAGCCCAATAATGCATTATCGCTTAGTGTCTTAAAGCCGGGGGAGATTGCCGTTACTGCAGGTACCTCCGGTGTGGTATATGGAGTCAGTGACAAGAAAAATTACGACCAGCGTTCACGGGTAAATGTATTTGTGAATGTTAATCATTCCACTAAGAGTCCCAGGTATGGTGTTCTGTTATGTGTTAACGGCACAGGGATTCTCAATAGCTGGCTCAAGCATAATTTCGTCGCTGAAAATCTGGATTACCCGCAAATGGATAAAATTGCGGCAGAGATACCTGTCGGTTCCGATGGATTATCGATACTTCCTTACGGCAACGGGGCCGAAAGAACCCTGGAAAACAGAAATATCGGCGCATCGGTCCACGGATGGAATTTCAATATCCATAAAAATGCACATTTCCTTAGGGCCGCCCAGGAAGGAATCGTTTTTGCCTTAAATTACGGCCTTGGAATAATGAAGAATATGGGAATTGAGCTTAAAACAGTCAAAGCCGGACATGCAAATATGTTCCTCAGCCCCCTGTTCGCCGAAGCTTTCGCAACTGTTACAGGAGCAAGTGTGGAACTTTATAACACCGACGGCTCACAGGGCGCCGCCAGAGGAGCAGGAATCGGGGCAGGTATCTACAAAGGCCCAGAAGATGCATTCGTGGGTTTGGAACCGGTTAAAACAATTGAACCTAACGAAAAATTGACATCGGCTTATGAAAAAGCCTATGAAAATTGGGAGCAAGTATTAAAACAGCAGTTAAAATTATAAATCGTATCTCGTAAAGTGATTCGCAGGATACAAGAAAGGAGTAAATCAGATGTCAGAAAAATCATTGCATAGTATATGTAGATGGACATTTAATCCAGGCAAGGGTGGCTTTGTTCCTGCCGACATGCGGCCGGAATGGGGCGGCGAGTTCGGGACGCCGGAGATGATCAAATTAGTAGGTGACAAAATCGCACCCCGGCTGCCGGATAACATCGAATTAGGAATCGAGATGCACTATGACGCGGAGGTCGATGACGATAACGCCGCTGCCGTTGCCGATGCGTTAGTGGACAATAAATTGTATCTGGCCATGATCACGCCGGGCGCGCATTGTCACTTCGCCTACGGCGGAATCGCATCGCTCGATCCCAACGAGAGAAAGGCCGCCGAAGGCCTGGGGACCAGGACGGTCGATCTGGCCTATGGCACGTTGAAAAAAGCATGGCATCCGGATATCGATAAGGCACCGGCCTTTGTTATCTGGAACGGCTCGTTCGGCTACGATATTGCGACGGTTGGCGTCAGGCAGATGTATCAGAACCTCAAGGAAAGCGTGGCCGGTCTATGCAAATATGAGCAGAAAAAAGGTGGTAATCTTCATATCGGATTTGAGCCCAAACCGAACGAGGGACATCCGGCTATGCTGATTCCTACGGTGGCCAGTGCCCTGCTTTTTTGGATGAGGATTGAGGACGAGTTCGGCGTTTCCAAAAAGAACAAGGGTGTAAACAAAGAGTTCGGACATTCGGAAATGATCGGCCTCGACCACGTGTATGATACCGTCGAAGAATTAGACAACGGCATGATGGTGCACATGCACTTAAATAGCCAGGGTTATAACGACGGCATAATCCTCGGTGGACCCGGTAAGTATGATATCGACCATGGTGCACGAATCAATGGCATGAATGTTGCTATTGCCGGGCTTATCCAGCAGGCCGGCTATGCCCGCTGGAAGGGACACGATATGCAGACACGGGCTTATGACAACACCGAGCAGGGAATCGACCGTGTAGTACGAAGCGTGCTGAGCTGGGAAGCCTGTGAGAAGGCCGCAAAAGAGCTGGACACGAAGGCGCTGATGGGAGTTCTTGCCAAGCGAGAAACAGCCAGGGCCGAAGATATGATGCGAGCCGCAGTCGTCGCCGCCCAAAAGTATTTCGACGAAATGTACAAATAGACTGCTTAGTACTTTATAAGATTTGATTTGAGTGAAAAACATTGCGAGAAAACCTGTCCATCAGGTAACTCGCAATGTTTTTTTATACTTAAATAATCAGCATTGCATCGCCGTAAGAATAGAAACGGTATCGTTGTTTAACTGCATGATTGTATGCGGCGAGGATGTTTTCCAATCCCGCAAAGGCGGCTACCAGCGCAAGCAACGATGATTTGGGCAGGTGAAAATTCGTTATCATCGCATCGGTGATTTGAAAATTATACCCCGGTGTTATGAATAAATCCGTTGAGCCGCTTGTCGGTTCAATCCGACAGTTATTAGCAACAGTCTCAAGGACTCTCGTAGATGTCGTGCCCACGGGAATGATTCTTTTACCCCGGCTTTTCGCTTGGTTTATTATGCGGGCGTTTTCCTTATCGAGGCTGAATTTTTCCTGATGGATTTGGTGCTCTTCGAGATTCTCGGCGGTTATCGGCTTGAAAGTTCCGGCTCCTACGTGAAGCGTTACATTCGCGAAACTAATATCGAGCTGTTTTAGCCGCCCTATCAGTTGGTCCGTGAAATGCAATCCCGCTGTCGGAGCCGCAACGGCGCCGGTTTTCCGGGCGTAAACAGTCTGATAACGTAGCTTGTCTATTGCAGCAATCGCCGGGTCATCGTCTCGTTTAATATATGGAGGCAATGGCGGGAAACCTATTTCCTCCAGAATAGTCTGTGTATCCGCACCGGATATTATTTTCAATCGGCATTTACCTTCGTCGGTTTTTTCGAGCAGTTCCGCCTGGCAAAAATCCTGCCTTTTTTTGTCTCTCAAATATAGCTTTTCGCCTGATTTTACTTTTCGTAAGCCCTTGAGATAAACGGTCCAGATACCATCGGTTCTCTCCGAAAGAAAAAGACCCTCGATTTTGGCCCCGGTCGTTCGTCGTGCGAAAAAGCGGGCCGGAATAACTTTCGTATCGTTTAGCACAAGGCAGTCGCCGGAAAACAGAAAATCGCCGAGACTGCCGAATCTACTATCCAGTATATCACCGGTTACGCGATCGAGAACCAGCAGCCGGGAATCACTCCGAACAGACAGAGGCTCCTGAGCAATCAGCCCGGATGGTAGATCGTAATTTAATTCGTCGGTTTTCATAAGGAGAAGTTATCAGACTACCGTTCAAATAACAAAAAAAAATTATCCCGCTAACAAGCTAATTCACGGGGACTATTACTTCCAGGGGAATTGTAACAAAACCTCATCAGGATAAAAGACGATACTTACAATGCGAGTTGACCTTTTCAAGTATTATTTCAAGGGTTTGAATTATGCCCCCAACAACATATTTAGAAAGAGAAACGACTTCAATTGCCGCGTTGGGTCGAAACGAGCTTAAAAGGCGAATCAAAAACTTTCATGGTCGTTTTAAGCTGGATTTTACCGAAGATTACCTTAACAAACTAAGTGTCGACAGACTAAGACATATCCTTTTAGCTGCTATAATAAATGCAAAGCCAAACAATTAGGTTATTTACCTGATTTTGTATAAATGTTTCAGGGAAATCAAAACACAAATCCTGTGTGAGTTGAAGCTGTTTGATATACGATTAATTAATTTTTACTGTATTACCAAACGTCCGGCGTATAACCCAATCCACCCCAACATCCTTTTTGTATCCAATGCAGGTCTCTTTTACCATCATCGGTTGTTGGTTCGTAATCATTGCTCGGGTGTCCGCGTTCACGGTTCTTGCCCATCTTTATAGTATCGGCGCCGTCCCACTTATAATATTCGGCATGACCATCTGCAAAAGACAGGGTTGTGCCGTCCCCATGCCTGACCGGAGGGTCATCCCACCATAACTCTTTCTGGTAATGAACCGCAAAGCTGTCCGGCGTGACCCAGCCTTCGTCGATATAAACAATTCGCAATGCGGGGGCACCTTCAATATCTGTTGTTTTTTTAAGGAATTTACCAAGCTTGTCGGTTCCATCTCTTCTGTAACCATTGGCTCCATCCATAGCAGCGTAAGTCAACATCTCGCCGCGAGTGCCTGTCGGACATTTATAAAGTCTTTCTTGTTTAACGTAACTCCAAAGGGCCCCTGCCTTGATGGCTTGTATCTGAAGATATTCTTCAAGTTGTCCTCCACTGGTGTAATCATTTGACCAGCACCTGCCTACCCACGGTACTTCGTTTGCATGGTAGCCTGTACCTGCGGTTGCTTCACCCGGATAACCCAACGGCGCACCATTGACGATATTATTATCGTTTTCGTCGGAATACATAGTCCATGCAAGCGCCAGTTGTTTGAGATTGTTGATACAGACAACTCGCTTGCCCTGCTCTTTGACTCTGTTGAGTGCCGGCATTAATATTGCCATTAATAACGCTATAATGGCAATAACAACCAAAAGTTCTATTAGCGTAAAACCCCTATGCCTGTTTATCCGCTTAAGATTTGCAGATATTATTTTGCGTTTAGATAATCGGAGCATAATATAACTATCTCCAGTAAAAAGGAACCGTCAATATTACTTTGTCTGAGCTTATTCTTTCTCTCAATAAATGAGTTCGCAGGTTTTTATTAATAATCATTGAATCCTCTCATCCACACAGGCCAATCTTCGGGCATAATGCCTCCGGCCGAAGTATAGGGACCATCCAGTCGGTATGTTTTATGCCACCTCAACGTCCACAATTCTTTGAGTCCAACCTTTTTGACCGACCAATCCAGAAAAGCCATGTTTATAAATCCATCATGCCTGTCTATGCATATACGTTTCATATGCTCCTCACTCTCCCAGGCCATATCCTCCGTTTCCGGGGGTGAGTCACCTTCCAGTGGAAAGACATTGAACCGAAGAGCATCCATCATTAAAGGCACATACCCGGCCATGCTGACATCGGGAGATCTCCAGTTATTTGAGGTTGGAAAATTCTCAAAAACCGTTTTAGCTGATGCAGGCGGATTTTCAACCCAGCCATTTATCCCATAGCTGCCCCAATCACCAGCCGGATCATAGCCCGCGTCGTCCGCGGCATCGTAAACACCCCAGGCTGAAAATGTATTGAATCCCGCATCTGGTACATTGTCCGAATCAGCATCCAGAGGCTTCATAGCGGTTGGGCAGCACATAACTTTTTTATTGTTACCATAATAGGATCTTAGAGCATTAAACCAATGATTTCTGTGCCCGTCGCCGGTACCTGCCTGGAATTTGCCTTCGTAATCTTTTGTGTACATGGAAAAGTATAATGTCCATTGCTTTAGATGTGCTTGACAAGCAACCGCTTTTGCCCGTTGCTTAACACTTGACAATGCCGGCATTAATATTGACATCAACAAGGCAATTATCGCGATAACTACGAGCAGTTCAATTAAAGTGAAACCTTTGTGCTTGTGCATAACGCTACCCCTTTTCTTCTGCTCTTGCATAGAATCATTCACTACATCATATCTTCAGTTTATTTCGACAACTCATATGTGTAGAGAATAGACACTTTCTTTCGATTATCATTCTAACAGAAATTAAAACAGGTATCAAGGCCTTTTTTCAACTTTAATAGCGTTTTTTATAGGAATTTCACAATTTTTCTTCGACTGCAGACATGCATCTTTTTATGTTTTTTTTGCAATTTTTAGACCTCCCCTGAGAAAGGAGGTCAATTACCCGGTTCATTAAAATTTGACTTCAAAAGATATGAAAAAAAGAAGGCTGGAGTTGTTAGAAACTCCAGCCTTTGTGAGACAGTTTTGCATGTAAAAAATATACTGCGAACTTATAGAATTAATACTGTCCCACGAAAACCAAGATATATGAGAAGAAAAGAGCTAATATTACAAATATCATTATAAATGATTCTATATTTATTGCAAGCGCATTTTTTAAAAGTTCGGGTTAAAAACCTCATTTTTTTATTTTATAAGCGCTATTCCCTATCAATTTCGGGCGGTTAGACAATCATGGAATAAAACAGCTGATTTGCCTTAAAACTTTCTAAAAAAAGCCCATTTTTTGCTCTATTCTTCGGTTACCGGAGTTACGCAATAAATATATATAAGTGGTTCGATACCGGTATTTTTAACATCATGGATTGTGTTTGCCGGTATGTAGGATATTTTACCCGTGCCGACTTCAAAGCTGATATCATCGCCAATCAACAGCTCGCCCCGGCCGGCAAGAAAAACAAGCATTTCTTCATTAGCCTTTGTACTGTGTTGGCCACAGGCCTCGCCCGGTGCTAAATATACCCTGCCTGAACGCATTCCATAGGTTTGTGGGCTACCATCCAGAAGCTTTTGATATTCCGGATTACTATTTAATTTTTTGATGAGAACTTCTTTTATTGATGCCATATATCCTCCAAACTACTGATTTTTTCATAAGATCGGCTTATCTACGTTTTTTTTCGTTTTTTGTCAATTATTTTATTGACGCAGTAGCACGAATATTATATTTTTATGCGCAAATATGAACATTTTTTTGGAGGATGTAAAAATGAGAAGTCTGATAATTTTAACGGCACTATTCTGCTTAATTCTCAACGGCTATGCACAGGCTGATGCAACCGTCGCTGAGGTCACACACTGGGACCTTCAGGCAGTAAATTCCGACGGCGTAGGCACGTACGAAGCCTCGAACAAGGTCGCTATCACCGGGATCGTCCTGAATAACCCGGAAGAAATACTCAATCACGCTCCAGGCACAGTCGGTATGGGCGGCCAGTGGCAAATTTATATTCAGGGCGAAGGTGAAGACCACGCCGGCACCGCTGTCTTTATGGGACAAAATTATTCTATTGCAGGGGGCTCGGGAAATTATACCGACGAAGAATGGCTCTCCGAATTGTTCCGAATTAACTACGACCCTAACACCAACTACATGTTCACCGCCGGCGACAGGATTAGGGTAACCGGATGGTACAAATTCTACAAAGGTAAACTTAATATCAATGAGAAACATCAGATTGAACCGATGTTTGATTTCGATATCGAGCTTCTAAAGCCAGCGGTCGGATTGCCACAGCCGGAAATTATTACACTCGATATGGTCAAGGGAGAAAACGACGAATATATTTTCGACGAAACCAGGCTGACCGGCTGCGAGTATTATCAGGCCCGGCTGGTTCGCGTTGACAACGTCAATATCATTGATCCCGAAAACTGGGCCCCCGACGGAACCGTTACAATTATGGATGACACAGGCAGGATCTTCCCGGTAAAACTCGGTGTCGGTGACGGTTTTGAAAATTACCCCTGCCCGACGGAGCAAATCGACGTTATCGCAATTTTCGACCAGGAAGCTTCCGGATACTCAGTCTGCAAAGACGGATACCGGCTCTGGGTTCCCAATTATGACGGCAACGGCCTGGTCTTAACTGACCGAGACTGCAATAGAGAAAGTCTGCTCTACGACGTTGACACAGACAACTTAGTCGATTAACTTTATCCTTACTGAGGCAGGGGACAACTAATCTCAACGGACGCCTGACATGAACGATTGAGTCGTATAATAACATATGAAGCAAGGATTTACGCTAATAGAAATTCTGGTCGTTATCGCCGTCATAGCGATGCTGATGGGAATACTTCTGCCTGCGACTTCACGGGTAAGGGAGCAGGCTAAAGTTACAGCGGTTAATATGGAACTTCGACAAATCGGTTTAGCCCTTGATATGTACTTCGACGACAATAATAAGTTCCCGCCAACCCAGGCGGACTGCATGACCGGTATGTTGTCCGATCATTTGTATCAGCTTCCTAAGGTCCTCATTGCGGGCCATTACCTGCCGCCTATGCCCCACGAAGAAGCCATGTCTTCGAGCATAGAGGACAGGTTCAACAGCGGACATACATATAAATACCGGAGCGTCGGTGAAGTAATTATGGATAGAAATAAAATCGACGAGTATATATGGGCAAAGCTATGGATACCGGACAACTTTCCCACCATTAGCAGTGTTGCCGAGGACGAAGGCCGGTGGCGTCCCGATCCGGACGAAAGCAGCCGGTTTATGGAAAACCACAGCTCATTTGCCTTGACGTCCCCCGTAAGCTGGGTGGTTTTCAGCTTGGGACCAAGGTTCAGCAGCGATTGGCTCGAAGAAAAATTAGGCGCCGATAACAGGTACCCCGTGCCTAAGCAGTTATGGTACACACCGAAAGAACGCAGGGGATTTGTTGTAAGAATGCGACTGAAAAACGG